>R26__coassemble_94_pt1 | contig 57724 bp, 61 predicted proteins | sample R26__metabat2_low_PE_020 | metagenome-assembled genome bin R26
CCGGTAGCGGCATCGAACTGTGCGATGGTTCCGTCAGGATTAAGCACGCCGACTTCCACCTTCTTGCTGAATGAACGGTAGTAAGTCGTGTTGTATTCGACCTTGTCGATCTCGTTGCCGTCCTTGTCATACCAGACCTGATATGCAACTGCAGTGCAGCTGCTGTGTGCGGAACGGACTGTATTGGTCTGTCCTACGGGCATCTCGGCATTGGCAACATATTCGACCGTAGTCGGAGTAGCGCCGAAGGATGCCTCGCTGATGAACTCGATGTACTGTCCGTCAGGAAGCTTCTTGCCGTATATCTCGCAGTGGCATGTGGAATCAGAAGAATCCCACCATGCAAGGACAATAACCTGATAGTCCGTATTGTTCTTGAACTTGAAGTCGAGCACGCCGTAGTCGACCGTCGCATCAAGTCCGTAGTCAACATAAGATGAAGGCCATGCATGGTTGTTACGCTCTGTTACCTCAAGGTCAGCCATAACGACCGCATTGTAGAGAGTAGAGCTTACCTGGCAGATTCCGCCGCCGAGGCCCTGCTCATACTGACCGCCCTGGATGACCGTAGCTTCCTTGAATCCGTTTGCAGTGGTTCTCTGACCGACAACGCCGTTGAATGAGAACTCTTCTCCGGGCTGGAGGATCGTTCCGTTGATCTTCTCGCAGGCCAGGGCGATGTTTGCATTTCTGTTCGTATTGTTGGTGGTCTCAGTCTCAAAAGCAGAGACAAGGCCGAAGTTATCGTTGATCTGTGCAACTGTGAGAGTAGGCTCAGTCTTCTCGGCAACAACGGCTACAGTTCCCTCGTATGTCCTTGAATCGATGAGTGTCTTGACTGCATCTGAAGTAGCCTGGGCATCAACTGTGTATCCGATGTTCTCGGGCACTACGTCAAAGCCCTTGGAGTCAACATCAAACGAGCTGATATAAGCATCGCTGACTGTGGAATTAAGCGGTTCAACGACTCCTGATACGATCGTCAGCAGTCCGTCTGTGTTGACCGTATATGCTGTTGTATATTCAACAGACTGATTCTTGAGCTGCTGATAAAGATTGTAGCTTGTCTTGACTGTCTCTGCATCAGCTTCGGGAGCCGGCTTGGCATAGTTGAATGCCTCATCGATCACCTGAGTCATGTTGGATTCCAGAGGAAGCGAAGACAGATCGAGAGGATAGATGCTGCCGTCAAGGTCAAGAGAGATGTCAAGTGATACGGGAGCTTCGGGCTGAACTGCGGCAACAGCCTGAGTAGCCTGCTCCTTCGTCATGCCTCCGACGTCAACGCCGTCGATAACGATGCCGTTATAGAAAGTATCTGCGGCAAGCTCTGCCCTTGCATCGTCTACTGTCATCTCCTGAACAGTACCGTCAGCAAGAGTAACCTCTATCTTCGGCTTGAAGAAATCGATAACGGGCTTAGCATAACCCGTGAGATAGAGAGCTCCGCCGACAACTACCAGGAGGCAGAGAACTGCAGCGACGACTGCGGCAATTGCCTTGCCCTTGTTTGCAGATTTCTTGGAAGATGCTCTCTTCGAAGATGAAGCAGCTGCCTTCTTAGGTGCTGCCTTCTTGGAAGCCGCCTTACTTGTACTTGAAGATCCGGCCTTTGACTTCTTGCCACCGCCAAGAGATGCATAATCGAATTCAGCAACATCAGAACTGGTGATGGGCGAAGAAATGGTGGTTCCCGGTCTTACTGCCGGAAGCCTGCCGGTATTCTTGGAATTTGCACCTGTCTTCTTCATCTAGTCCTACCCCTCGTAATACTTCTAATAATATAAACATGGTCCCCTCAAACTTCAATCAGTTATTAGGCACAAAATAGCAGATTTGATACCAAAATTAATCGTACTTATTGTAAAATTGGTTTGCGAAATCCAACTCAAAGAGTATAGATGCAAAAGATATGAAATACAACAGTATTCTTGCAACTGATATGGACTATACCCTGCTTATGCCGGGAAAGGACGTAACGCCCGAGAATGCAAGGGCCGTAAGGGCTTTGCGCGATAATGGCGTTGCCTTTACACTGGCCACCGGAAGGTCTTCCTTCCTAGTAGGCAAGTATGCAGAAGATCTGGGCATAGACATTCCGATAATCACAGGCAACGGAGGCGCATTATACGACCCCGTATCGAAGCGCGACCTGATGTCCAGGGACATACCGGAAGACAAGTTCAGGAATCTGATGGAGACCATGCTCTCAAGGAAGATCGATGCCACCATTTATTCGGTATCGGGTATATATTTCTCCCCTGAGTCTTCAAGGCGCGCTTTCTGCGAAGATTACAATACAAGCGTGGCTTCGGAAGACCGGATTCCCCTGTTCGGCTTCGGAAGGGACGAACTTGACCGGGACATCATCCCGACATTCAACAAATTCCTGCTCATCGCTCCGCCGGAAGACTTCGTGGAGGAACTCAAGGCGGATAAGAGCCTCACCGTCGTATCTTCGGCCCCTACTTTCTACGATGTCATGACAGCGGATGTCTCCAAAGGCGATGCACTGCTCGAACTTGCGGATTATCTGGACATCTCTCGCGAAAACACCTTTGCCGCGGGCGATTCCGAGAACGACCTGACCATGCTCGAATCGGCAGCTTACGGTATCGCAATGGGTGATTCTGTCCCTAATGTGATCAGCGCGGCCTCCTTCGTCACCTCCACATGTGAAGAGGACGGATTTGCCCGCGCTGTCTTTGAATTCGTAATCCCTAAGGTAAAGAGCTTTACTTAAGCTTACCCTCGATGAATCCCTTTACCGATTCCTTGACGGAAGCAAGTCTTGCTGTCGCCGCATCCTTATCTGAATCATAGCATCCGAAGTATATCTTGAGCTTAGGCTCGGTTCCGGAAGGTCTTGCACAAGCCCAGTCAATGCCCTTGTCACCGCCCAGCTCATACAGAAGCACATTGGACTTCGGCAGATCGATATCAGTGACATTAACGCCTGAATCTGTGAATTCATATCTCTTGGATGTCTTGTAGTCGCGGACAGCCTTGACCTCAGGACCTCCGAGGAGTGCTCCGGCCTTTGCCGCACTGTCAGCAGCTTCAAGCTCGCTCCTTAACTCATCCATCGAGTGCTTGATCTTCTCGATGCCTTCCTTGCCTTCGAGCGTGAGGCTTACCGTCTCTTCAAGACCGAAGCCGTACTTGGCATAGACATGGTCGAGTCTGTCGGCAAGCGTCTCTCCTGCCTCAAAGGAAGCAGCCGCCATATTGCAGATAAGCATTGCTGCCACTACCGCATCCTTGTCTCTTACGTCTCTGCCGGAGAGATAGCCGTAGCTCTCTTCGAAGCCGAACTGATAGTGCATGTCTCCGAACTCGTCGAAGAGCTTGATCTTCTCGCCGATGAACTTGAATCCGGTAAGAACTTCCATGAGCTCGACGCCGTAGTAATCGCATACGGGCTTGGCGAGCTTGGTCGATACTATCGTGGTGACCGCAAAGGACTTGTCCTCGAGTCTTCCGGCCTTCTGCTTTGCGTCAAGGATATAGTCCAGCAGCATCAGGCCCATCTGGTTGCCGGTGAAGCACCTGTATTTGACCTCACCGTTCTCCACTACCTTTGCCGCAGCACCGATCCTGTCCGAATCGGGGTCCGTGCCGAAAACAAGGGACGCATCCGTCTTTTTCGCAAGTTCTATGGCCAAGGACAGAGCCTGGGGATCCTCCGGGTTGGGAAGCTTAACCGTGGGGAAAGCTCCGTCGGGAAGCTCCTGCTCGGCTACGACATGGATATTCTTGAATCCTACGCGCTCGAGGATCCTTCTTACCGGCTTGTTGCCGGAACCGTGCAGAGGCGTGTATACGATGCTCATGTCGGACTGTCTGTCGATCGCGGCCTGATCCACAACGAGACCTGTCAGCATGGTCGTGTAAGCTTCATCGGCTTCAGCACCGAACATCTGAACGAGACCTTCGGCTTTTGCCTGCTCGAGATCAGTCTTCTTCATGGAAGTGAGATCCGAGATGGCCTCTATCGACTTGAGGATGATGTCGGCAGCTTCCGGGGGAACCTGTCCGCCGTCTTCGCCGTATACCTTGTAGCCGTTGTATTTCGAGGGGTTGTGGGATGCAGTGATCATGACGCCCGCGAATGCCTTGAAGTAGCGGACGGAGAACGAGAGCATCGGAACCGGTCTGAGCTCATCTGACAGATAGGACTTGATGCCGTAAGCAGCGAGAGTCTCTGCGGTGATGTCTGCGAACTCCTTGGAGAAGTGCCTGGAATCGTATGAGATCACGACGCCCTTGGCAATAGCCTCGCTTCCGCATGACAGGATGTACTGGGCAAGGCCCGTGGATGCCTTCCAAACGGTGTACATGTTCATCCTGTTCGTACCGGCGCCGAGGACTCCTCTGAATCCTGCCGTGCCGAACTCGAGGTTCTTGTAGAAGCGGTCCTCTATCTCTTTCTCGTCCGTAAGAGCAGCAAGCTCTGCTCTGGTAGCCTCGTCAAAGAAAGGATCCTCTGACCAAAACTTGTATTCGTCTTTGTAGTTCATGGTAATGCCTCCCGTTTAATCTTTTTTCTTTGCCATTTTCCTTTGCCTTATGTCGCAAACTACATATACTGCGAGCGCTATGATGCCAACACAGGAGACTGCTGCTCCCGCCTTGAGACCAGGCGCCGTGAACCTGAGTTCTGCGGAGTGGGATCCGGCCGGGCACTTGAATGCGATGAATGCGCCCTGATAAGAACCGATCTCAGCCTCCTGACCGTCGATATAGAGTGTCCAGCCGTTCTCGTAAGGAATGGTCGTGATGACGGTCTCGCCATCGCTTATATCCTTAACGGAGAGCTTCACCACTCCGTCCGTTATCTGATCTGCAGTTACCTTGCCGGTATCAATACCGTCAAACTGTCTGTCGAATGTATCGTAATCGAAGTATCCGATATTGAGGTCAAGATATGTCCAAGCATCGCTGTCAGACTGGATCGAGATCGTGACCTTCTCGCCTGCTTCGAAGCTTCCGAGCCTGAAGATCTGCGAGTAGAACGTATCGCTTCCGCATGAAGCAACCTCGAGGCCGTTGACATATACCTTGGTGTCGTTGACTATGCGGTATGTGGACAGGTTCAGATACATCTCGTCTGAAGTCGGTGCGTTGAATTCATAGTTTACGCTGATCGGGATAGCTTCGTTCATGCGGTATATCGTGGTAAGGTTATCTTCGATCTTATCCGTGATGCTGCTCTCATAACCGAGAACATCGAAATAAGCATCGTCTTCCGCAAGGCTGCTGCCTACCGCCGAAGGATCCGCGAGTTCGGGAGCTGCCTCTGCCAGAACAGCCTTCTCGACCTCGAATCCGGTCCGGTAATCACCGCTGTTGTAGATGCTGCCGTTCAGGATCTCGGGCTCACCTGTCACGCTGTCATCAAGGGTGATGAAAAAGTCTTCGGTGAACTGCTCCGGGAACAGTGAACGGTACCAGTCGTTCTGGAAAGCAAAGTAGTCCTTCTCGTCGTATGCTTTCTCGAGACTGTAGAAATCAAAGTCCATAGCCGAGTCAGCGGCAGCAAATGCGACGGGAAGAACATCTTCGTTCTTATAGAAATCCATCAGCCCAGTGATCTTTGCCTCGTCTGTTTCCGGATAGAAGGATACCGGGCGCTCTGCGGCAACGGACCCTACCGAGAGGAAAGCATCCGTAGAAGGCGCCGTATATGAGTATCTGTTCGTGAAGTAGTTATAGTTTACGGCAAAACCCAGCTGTTTGATGAACCGCACCATCTGCTTGTTGGAGTTCGAATTGAACAGGGCAACGCCGTAGAAGTTACCGTACATTGCTTCACCGGAATATGCGTAATTATATGCGGAATAGTCAGGGGTCTTCTCGAGGCCTGCACGCATTGCCCCGCTGCCTGTTCCTATCGCATTGGAATTTGCTCCGAAGTCATTAAGCTCTTCGATAGACAGTGACAGCTCATGCGAATCTCCCGTAATGATCGTCAGCGATTCGAGTGCCGATGTGTTCGTAGGACCTGCGAAAGCAAGCTCGAACACGCAGACAATGATCAGCATGGGCGTTATCAGCTGCGGAATGTCTTCAAGCTGCTTGGGGAACTTCTTGATGCTGTACAGATACAGCAGTCCGCAGTATCCGAGTGTCAGTCCGGTATTGTAGATAAAGAGCTTATCCTGTCCGACATGGTCTCCGATCGTATGGACCGTGACTATCATGAACATCATTATGCCGACTGTGATGAGCATGTCCTTACGAGAGATCTCACTGATCTTCTCGAGAGCGCGCAGGGCTATCACAAGAAAAACGGGCAGGAACACAAAGGCGTGCCTGTGCTGGAACCAGTTGGGATCGTCGAAGACCTGCCACATGATATCGATCCAATACAGACCTGTGGAAAGAAGTATCGCGATGAGCGCAAAGATGTGGACCTTCTTCTCTTTGCCGGAATATGCCTTGGATACCAGATACAGTATCGTGAGTACGGTTATGAGAAGTCCCATGAACAGGAACGGCAGATTGTTGGGGAGAACGTCCTTGAACTCTCCGAGATTACCGAGAAGCAGCATGGACATGAGATCTATTGGATCGTACATGATATAAGTCGTACGTCCGGTAATGACGGTCTTGTCGCTGTTCGTGATGGTATCAATTCCGATGGGAATGATCAGTACGGCAAGGATCAGTCCGCAGATGACCGCGCCTGCCACAAACTTCAGGACTTTCCTGACAGCAGTCTTCCTGTCTTCACCCGTGACATAGAGCCTTACGCACAGATAGAAGAAACTGAATATTCCGGCCATATACGCAATGTAATAGTTCGTTGCGAACAGAAGAAGCAATGTAACCAGTATACCTGTCGTCTTCTGATCCTTTATGTATCTCTCGATGAAGTACAGAAGAAGCGGCAGCAGCAGATAACCGTCAAGCCACATGATGTGGAATGCATACGCCTGAGAGTAGAGTGAGAATGCATAGAACAGGGCCAGTACGACCGGGAAACTGCTCTTCTTATCCGTCGTCCTCGAACAGAGGAACAGGCACATGGTGCCGGCGGAAAGACTGAGCTTGCCGGCGATGAGGATGAATACAACCAGGTCTATCTTGGTTACATCGATGAACAGATATATGAGATTCAGGGGGCTTGCAAGATAGTAGCCGTAGCTTCCAAGGAAGTTCTTGCCGAGTCCCATGGAGAAGGAATACGACAGATCGGATATCAGATCTGCGCCGGCAGGAAGAGACAGGAGCTTATTGCGGAGCAGTACCAGGAAAGGTGCGTACTGCGACTCCAGATCGCTTATCAGGATCGAATAACTGCCGAGCGGGTACTTTCTGCAGACAAGTCCAAGGAAGATATATATAGCGAGCGCAGCAAGGAATGCTATCAGCGGGCGCTTGTCAAAGCCCGAAGATTCCTTGCGTTTCTTCAGGGCAGGCTTCTTCCCTGTATCGAGTGCAGACAATTCTTTCATCAGATACCGTTCGCCTTTCGTATATCAATAAAACAACTTTTTGATTATAATACATTTTATTAAGTTGTTTCAATTAACGGCGGAAGCGGGAGGTTGCCCCAAACATGCTCATAAGCCTTATAGTTCCGTGTTATAACGAGGAAGAATCACTTCCCCATCTTTACAATGCCCTGCGCGAAGTAAGAGATTCCGAAGCCTGCAAGGATAAGACCTTTGAATTCATCTTCGTTAATGACGGAAGCTCGGATAAGACGGCTGAACTGATCAGGGAGTATGCATCTTCCGACCCCTGCGTAAGATATGTTATGTTCTCAAGGAATTTCGGCAAGGAATCCGCGATGTATGCCGGTCTGCAGAAGGCCAAGGGCGATTACGTCGCGATAATGGATGCCGATATGCAGGATCCGCCTTCGCTTATCCCCGACATGATAAAGTCCCTCGATGCCGATGAATGCGACATCGTGGCAGCAAGGCGTGTTACGCGTAAGGGAGAGCCGAAGATAAGGAGCTTTTTCGCGCGTGCCTTCTACCGCCTTATCAACAGGATGTGTGATGTGGAGATCGCAGACGGCGCGAGAGACTTCAGACTTATGAGAAGATCCGTCGTCAACGCCATCCTGAAGGTCACCGAGCGCCAGCGCTTCTCGAAAGGTATCTTTGCCTGGGTAGGATTCAGGACCAAGTGGATCGAGCACGTCAACACTCCGCGTGTCGCAGGCGAGACCAAATGGAGCTTCTGGAAGCTTTTCCGCTATGCGATAGACGGTATCGTGGCCTTCACCATCGCGCCGCTGCGACTTGCTTCCATCGCCGGATTCATATGTGCCGCAGCAGGCTTCATCTACATGATCTATTACTTTATCCGTGCGATCATCCTTCAGATCTATAACGAAGTGCCGGGTTATCCGTCATTGCTGTGCTTCATCCTCTTTATTGGAGGCCTGATCCTGATGGCACTCGGCCTGATCGGTGAATACGTCGGAAGGACCTACATAGAGACCAAAGCAAGGCCGATCTACATCTCGGCAGAAGAGAGCGAAGAAGAGGAGTCCTGACTTCTCTTTTTTTATCTCCAGAACAGGAAGAATTCTTCTGCCTTCTCCAATATATCCGGATAGATAAAATGCAGGTTGCTGTTGTACAGCGGCAGGTATGAGATGAATATCAGCACCGGGGTTACGATCAGTGCCGCCATTATGATGCCGTACAGCGCCTTTCTTCCGGAAGGCACCATAAGCCTCCTCAGGAAGACGACCCCCGTCAACATCGCAAGTATAAATGCAAAATCAGCCGTATATCTTACGGCCGTACCTCCACGGCAGAAATCGAACCAGGCTATGACAAAGGTAACAGCAAGCGTGACAAGCGCATAAGCACTGAACTCGATCCTGGCTGTCCTTCCCGGATGTCCTTTGCGGACAAATGTAAGTGTCCCCCACACCAGGAGCAGTCCGGCAAGGAAGAACGGAATGTTCATTATCCCCGCGTTGAGCTCGATGTTCCTGAATATCTCATAGTTGTCGATGGGATATGCGATCATCTTGAAGTACGGGAACGTCGGTGACATGCTGAAGGGCTGGAAGAAATAATAGAATACCGATACCGGCAGGAGCGTGATGTCGACCTTGAGCGAGCTGATGTTGCTTATCGTCAGCTGATAATTCTCGCCGAAATCAAACGGATTGCCGAACCTGAAGTTGTTATATGCCAGCATCATGATTATGCCCGCTATGACCGGCAGCGCAAAAGCAGATGCCTTGACCGCCTTGCCTCCCACGGTGTGCTTTTTATCCGCAAGCACGCCGAAAAACGCAGGAAGCATGACCGCCGCGCCCATCGCCGTAACGGGTCTCGCACCGGCACACAGCGCCAGTGATATTCCCGACAGCGCGTAAAGGACCGCTGCCGTCTTGTCCTTCTTGGAAGACACAGCCGTAAAACCGAAGAAGACCGCGAATCCGAGACCTGCGAGCGCACAGAGCGCCGGGAGGTAGTATTTCATCGGATAGAGCATCTCATAAAACATCTGGCTCGAGGCGCAGACGACCGGCACGGACAGAAGATACGGCAGGAGCTTTTTGCGCCTTATGTATCTCTTGGCGATCGCGAGATAACCGAATATGATGCCTGTCGCCGCCATCGTTCCGGCAAGACCGAGAGCCAGGTTATATGAAGGAACACAGCCGGTAATGAACCAGAACGGATAGTAGAACAGCAGTACCGGAGTCGCCCCGAAGTAGCAGTAATAATGCCCGTCCTTATAAGCATAATCCCAGCGGTAGTAGACTTTGGCTGCGGAACGCTCAGTGTAATCGTAAATATTGTTTAGCGATTCCAATCCCTCTTCGGCAGGCAGATCCAGATAGGGCAATCCCTTCTTCATGGCATCGAACTTCAGCGCAAAGATATCGTCCACCTCCGATGTGTTGTAGAACGGATAATCCACAAGTTCGAACTCGTCGGTCTTATAGACAAGGAATGTTGTTCCGATCGTAAGCAATATGCAGAGCGCCAGCGCAATAACATGAGACTTCTTCCGGTTGTCAAAATACACTCTTCCCAGCCTGAAGCTGTATATGAATATTACCGCGGCACAAAGCACGGCCATTACGGCAAACCTGGCGGCATTAGCATGATAGGGCGATGTGTTGAATGCCGTGACCCCGGTGATAGTTACGGGATCCGTCACGCTCGTTACCACGATCTCAGATCTGTGGAGTTCGCCGTAAGGCCTCGTGAACATACAGATATCGTTGTATCCGGAAGCAGGTCTTACGTCTGCAACGGAGAACGATGCTCCGGTGTTGTCATCCATGACCTTGAACTGAACGAATACTCCGAGCGGATTCTTCACCTCTCCTCTCTCAAACTCGATATTAACTGCCCTCGTATAATCCGGCAGGTCGCTTATGAGGATCGCGGCTTCACCTTCGAACACGATACCTTCTTCGGAACGGTAAGGCACCGTGAGATCATCGCTTATCTCATAACTTGCCTGCGACAGGTCAGAGGTAAAATGCTTCTGTTCAGCCGAGAAGCTTCCCGCATTGAAGATGACCGTCTCAAGTATGAGGATGACGGGAAGCGCCAGGAGCGTTCTCCTGCACGCGGCTTTGAGCCTGTTATCCTTACCGAGAGCAATGCCTGCAAAACAAGCATCGAACATGAATGCAAACACCGCATAGATCGCGGGGCTTACCGGTGAGCTTTCTGCCAGATAAGTATTGGCCAGATTCCTTACCGCACTCTCTATTATCAGTATCAATAATTCCTGGCCCAGCAGAATCATCGCGATGAGGATCAGTATCAGTGACAGATCCTTATCTTTCCGGCTGCCCTGAAGATGCGATGATATAGCTTTGCAGAACCTGCTGTTGCCGTGATCAAAAACAAACCGCCGCTTTGAGATCACATACACACAGAGTATGTAAGCCAAAACGGCGGCTGCAAAAGGCCAAACATAAACCACGAGAACTTCAGACATCGGGCAGGCCCTTTAATGTTGCTTTAGAGCTGTACGGTCATAAAGTCGATCTGCTGGGGCTCGAGCGGTCTGTCCTGATAGTCCGTCTTAACGCTGCAGATCTTATCGACCTCTTCGATTCCTTCGATGAGCTTACCGAAGGCTGCATACTGACCGTCAAGGTGCGGTGAATCCTCATGCATGATGAAGAACTGCGAACCTGCGGAGTTAGGATCCATAGCACGAGCCATGGAAAGGACTCCTCTGGTGTGCTTCAGGTCGTTCCTGAAGCCGTTGGCGGTGAATTCGCCCTTGATGGTATATCCCGGGCCGCCCATACCGGTGCCCTGGGGATCTCCGCCCTGGATCATGAATCCCGGAATGACTCTGTGGAAGATAAGGCCGTTATAGAAGCCCTTACCTGCAAGGTCAATGAAATTCTTAACTGTCTCAGGTGCGATCTCGGGATAAAGCTCCGCCTTCATGACGGCGCCGTCCTTCATTGTGATCGTTACGATAGGATTTGCCATTGTTGTTTTCCTTCCTTGTAGTCAGTTTGCGGTGATCAGGACTTTGCAACTTCCTTGATGGTCGTAGCAAGACCTGCGATACCCTGAAGGTCTGAAGGGATGATGATCTTTGTGGAAGATCCCTGACCTACTTTCTCGAGAGCCTCGAGGCCCTTGATTGCGATAAGTCCGTCGTCAGCACCGACATCCTTGATCATCTGAAGACCCTTAGCAGTAGCTTCCTGGATCTCGAGGATAGCCTGAGCCTGACCTTCAGCCTCACGGATCTGAGCTTCCTTCTTAGCCTCAGCTCTGAGGATAGCTGCTTCCTTCTCACCTTCTGCTACTCTGATTGCAGATTCCTTCTCACCTTCTGCGATGAGGATCTTCTCTCTCTTCTCTCGCTCAGCCTTCATCTGCTTCTCCATCGCCTGCTGGATCTCCTTAGGCGGGATGATGTTCTTGAGCTCTACTCGGTTGACCTTGATGCCCCAAGGGTCTGTTGCTTCGTCCAGGATCTCTCTCATCCTTGTGTTGATGATGTCACGTGATGTGAGTGTCTGGTCGAGCTCGAGGTCACCGATGATGTTACGGAGCGTTGTAGCTGACAGGTTCTCGATAGCGATGATCGGACGCTCGATACCGTATGTATAGAGCTTAGGATCAATGATCTGGTAGAACACGACAGTATCGATCTGCATCGTAACGTTATCCTTTGTGATAACAGCCTGGGGAGCGAAGTCTGCGACCTTCTCCTTGAGTGAGATCTTCTTTGCTACCTTATCGATGAAAGGGACCTTGAGGTGAAGACCTGTGTCCCAAGTAGTCTTATAAGTTCCGAGACGCTCGATGATGAACGTTGTTGCCTGCGGTACGATCTTGATGCATGAGATGATCAGGCCGAGGATAACACCGATTACTATTACCAGGCCGATGACAATGCCTACTGCAGCGCCGTCTGATGAGAGATTCATTAACATTTTCTTATTCCTCCTTAATTGTTTGCTTCTACCGGTTCAACGATGGCCTTGACGCCCTCGAGAGCCGTAACTCTTACCCTTGTACCTTCGGAGATCGGGATCGAAGCCTTGGCGCTCCATACCTGACCTTCCACCTTGATCTGCCCTTTGCCGTCGTCAGGAACGATGTCCTTGATAACGACGCCCTCCGAACCGATATATCTGTCAGCATTGGTAGGCTGGGCATATCCCTTCTTCTTTTTGTCCAGTCTGGGTTTGATCCAGATCATGCAGATGACAAAGGTGATGACCGTTACTACTGCCATAGCGATGATCTGTACCAGGATATCAGCACCGCAAAGTGCGAGTATCATGGCAACCAGTGCGCCGGCACAGACCCAGACACTGACAAGCGCCGTCGTCATGAATTCTATTGCAAGTGCGACGACTGCGACTGCGAGCCATAAAAGCCACAGGTTTTCCATAAATCTATCCTCCTATTCCTATTATTCGGGGATTCCAACCCCCCTTCTGACAATTATACAATAATCGTTGATGTTTTTGGGGATTATCGTACGCGTGCGCCGGCCTCGTCGTAAAACACTTCTTCGAGTGTCAGACCGCAAGCGGGAAGCGTTCTGCCGGCGTTTTTCCTGTCGCGGGATCCGATTATCCCTCCGACGGAATCCGCATGTATCCTTCCCATTCCGGCTTCAAGGATCGTACCGGATATTATGCGTACCATGTTGTACAGGAATGCTTCACCTTTGACTTCGATCTCGATCATCTCGGGACAGCTGTCCGATCTTCTTACCTCGACGCCGGTGAGCCTTCTTACAAAGGTATTCTGGCTGCCGCCTGCAGCGCAGAACGCCTCGAAATCATGTTCTCCCGCAAAGAAGGATGCCGCCGTCTTCATCGCCTCAAGATCAAGATCATAGGGGCAGAAATATGAATACCTGGCATGCAGAGGTGAAGGTGTCCGTGAATTATAGATCCTGTAGACATACCTCTTGCCGCTGATATCGAATCTTGCAGAGAAATCATCTCTGACATAAAAAGCCCTCGTGACGGCAACGTCATCATCCAGGATGGCATTCATCGCCAGAGGAATATTTTCTTCGGGAATGACAAACGGGACGTCGGCATGACTCAAGTGGCATCTCGCATGCACACCTGCATCAGTCCGGGAGCATCCCGTAAGCCTTATATTCTCTTTGAATAGTGTGCCGAGCGCCGTCTCCAACACATCCTGAACCGCTCTTCCGTTCTTCTGCGACTGGAAGCCTGAGAACGAAGTTCCGTCGAATTCGGTTATCAGAGCAAGACGCGGCATCGGGCGGGACGGCTTACTTGCCGTTCTTACCGTGATCAGCGCAGGACTTGCCCATCATGGCAGCTCCTACGATACCGGCATCGTTGCCCATCTGCGCAAGCTCGATCCTTGTCTTCTTTACTCCGGGTCCGAAGTAAGGTCTGGACATTGTCTTCTCACGCATGGGGATAAGAAGCGGATCGCCTTCGTTGCAGACACCGCCGCCTACCACGAGTACTTCCGGCATGAATGCATTGATGGCATTTGCAAGGCCGTCAGCAAGATAAGAAGTGTATGTATCCACTACTTCCTTTGCCGTCTCGTCGCCGTCACGCATTGCGATGAAAGCAATCTGCGCATTCCACTCGCCCTGCTCTTCATGTGCTTTGTTGAGAAGGGAACCGGGGTTCTTCTCGGCAGCTTCCCTTGTCATCCTTGCAAGAGCGGATGCAGAAGCATACTGCTCGAAACAGCCCTTCCTGCCGCACGGACACTCGATGCCGCCTGAGACGAGCACTGTGTGTCCGAACTCGGAGCCTGCCTGATTGAAGCCCGAATAGATCTTGCCGTCAACGATAACGCCTGCACCGACGCCCGTTCCGAGCGTGATCGTAACCGAGTCCTTGGCACCCTTTGCGGCACCTGCAACAGCCTCAGCCATGGCAGCGCAGTTTGCGTCGTTGTCGATATATACAGGAAGATCGATGACCTCCCTTATGAGCTTTCTCATCGGAGCCATAACAAAAGGCAGATTGTTGGAATATACGAGAAGTCCCTCGTCATTGTCAGGTGTTCCCGGTGAACCGATACCGATAGCCTCGATATCCGACACCTCAAGGCCTGCGTCTTTTACAGCCTCAGCTGCAAGCCTGCCCATGTCGTGGATGATGTCCTCCATCGGACGGTCTGCATTTGTCTTGCAGGTTACCTTGTTAAGGAGCTTGCCTTCATCCGTTACTACTCCGGCCTTGATGTTGGTTCCACCAAGATCGATTCCCACATAATTTGCCATATCTCGAAAATTCCGCCTTTCAGCTTATATACGCAAATAGAATTCTAACACAGCCCGTCTGCTATCTCAAAGACAAATCAATGACAACAAGCAGTACGGCACAGAGCCCGAGGAAAAGTCCCGTAAGAACATCCGTCAATGTCAGCTTCAAGGGGTTGAGCTTAGTCCTTCCCTCTCCGCCTCTGTAGCATCTCGCATCCATTGCCACGGCAAGTTCTTCCGCACGCTTGAAGCTCGATACGAACAGCGGGATAAGTACGGTAATGTATCCCTTTACCCTGTTGATGAACGTACCCGTGTCATAGTCCGCACCTCTGGATACCTGGGCCTTCATGATCTTGTCGGTCTCGGCGACGAGCGTGGGTATGAACCTGAGTGCTATGGACATCATCATGGCCATCTCGTGTACGGGTACCTTGATGACTTTAAGCGGCGCGAAAAGCTTTTCGAGAGCGTCAGATATCTTAAGCGGCGTCGTGGTCAGCGTCAGAAGGATGCTCGTCGAGATGATGAGGAATATGATCCTGACCGCCATGAGTACTGCCCTGTAGATGCCGTAATCCGTTATCTTGATGATCTTCCATTCGAAGATGATGTTGCCCTGTCCTATCGTCAGAACGTTGAGGAGCAGGATGAATATCGCGAGCGGGAGGATCGGCTTTACCGTGGTCCAGAGAATGCCCGGCTTGATCTTGCCCATGAAGAGCTGGATCAGGGTGATCGCAGTGAGCGCTATGATCGCCTGTGGTGTACTGATGATGAATATCGCCGCCAGATACAGGACATAGAGGACAGTCTTTACCCTGGGGTCCGTACGGTGAAGGAGCGAGTCGGCTTTGTAGTAGCGCCCGATGGAGATGTTCTCAAGCACGGCCCTTCACCTCTTTCCTGACGCTCCTTACGATGGAAGCAGCTTCTTTGTAAGAGTCGAATTCGGGTCTTCCGAACTCTATGCCCGGGAGTTCTTCGGCAATGGCCGCCTTGAGCTTATCTGCAAATCTGGTCAGGACCGGGATATCGAGGCCTGCCGCAGATACTTCCTCCGTATTGTTGAAGAATTCATCCGGCGGCGCGGTCTTGATGATCTTTCCGTCCTTTATGGCACAGACGCGGTCGCAGTTCCTTGCAGCCTCATCCATGTTATGCGATACGATGATTATAGTGGTGCCGCTCTTCTTGAGGTCAGCGATTAGCTTGAACATCTCGTCTCTTCCGTGCGGATCGAGACCCGATGCAGGTTCGTCGAGTACCAGTATCTCTGGGCGCATTACGAGCACTCCTGCGATCGCCACACGTCTCTTCTGTCCTCCCGACAGCTCGAAAGGGCTCTTCCCCAGAACATCTTCGGGAAGTCCTACCCTTGCAGCAGCCTCCAGTATTCGCGCCTTCTGCTCGCTTTCCGGGATCTTAAGCTTCTTGAGTCCGTACGCGATGTCCTTGTAGACCGTCTCTTCGAAGAGCTGGTATTCCGGATACTGGAAGACGAGACCCACGGTCCTTCTGATCTGTGCCCTGTCCTTCTTGTCTGAGCAGTGCAGGACCTTGTCTTTTGTCCTGATCTCGATGTCGCCCGTCTGAGGCTTCATGATCGCATTGAGGTGCGTGATGAGGGTTGTCTTGCCGCAGCCGCTCGCTCCTGCTATTCCGAGGACTTCGCCCTTCCTTACGTCCAGGTCGATATCCGATATTGCCTTGTTTGTCCCATCATATGAATGACTGAGGCCTTTTATGCTCATGATGATCTCATCGGAAGAATTGTCTTCTGTCACATCCGTATCCGGGATGTAGGCAGAGACCATACGGGGGATCATCTTGGTTATCCTCTTGATCAGCTTATCTTCGGATTCCAGGTCAGACGGTATTATCTCTTCGCCGCAGATCATTGCTATCTGGTAGCAGAGGGCAAAATTCTCCGGCTGCTTGAGGCCGCATTCGCCGAGTCTTCCGCTCGAGAAAACCTCCGGCGGTGTTCCGTCGAGGACAACGCGGCCCTTGTTCATTACTATTATCCTGTCACATCTGGCAGCTTCTGCCATGTCGTGGGTGATGGTTATGAGGGTGAGGTTCTTCTCGCGGCGCATCTGCTCAACGAGTTCGAGGAACTCGTCCCTGCATAAGGGGTCGAGCATCGCTGTCGCTTCGTCCAGAATGAGAACTTCAGGCCTCATGGCAAGCGCACCTGCTATCGCGAGCTTCTGCTTCTGTCCGCCCGACAGGCTGGCTGCTTCCCTGTGCCTCAGATCATATAGTCCGGTCTCCTTAAGGGCCGAATCGACGCGCTCCCTGAGCTCGGGATTGGGTATGCCGAGGTTCTCAGGCCCGAAAGCGGTATCCTCCTCAACTATGGTTCCGACTATCTGGTTGTCCGGGTTCTGGAATACGCAGGAGCATCTCTTCCTTATCTCCCAGAAGTTGTCATTGTCGGCAGAATCCCTGCCCCAAATGACGATCTTACCCCTGTCGGGAGTCTCGAGAAGGTCTATGAGCTTGGCAAGCGTGGACTTGCCCGAGCCGTTGGAACCGGTCACAGCAACATAAGAGCCGCGCTCGATCTTGAGCGTAACTCCGTCAACAGCCTTGGTTGCTGTCTCTTTGCCTTCCCCGTCGTCACTCATGTAGCTGAATGCCACGTCTGAAAGGGATATTATGTCCTTCTCGTCAGCCAAATGCCCTCTCCCTATTTATTTGGTCTACCTATTGTAAAAAGAACGGGGAAAGATGTAAACAATCTTTCCCCGTATAAACTGTAAAATTGTGCAGTGCTTAGATTACACGAACTCCAGGATAGCCATCTCGGATCCGTCGCCGCGTCTTGCGCCGAGTCTGATGATCCTTGTGTAGCCGCCTGTTCTGCCGGCATATCTGGGTGCGATCTCGTCGAAAAGCTTGTTTGTAGGGTTAACTACATAGCCCTCGCTGTCGTGGCTCTTGATAAGCCACTTCATCATAGCCTTGCGTGCAGCGAGACGTGAAGGATCGTCAACCTGAACTGTCTTGGTCTTAACTTCACGGTCAACTACCTCGTACTGAGCGCCGGACTTGGAAGTCTTTGTCTTAAGAACCTTCTTGCCCTTACCGTCGAGCTTAGCAGCGGAGACTGTGATCTCCTTTGTTGTGAAGTTGTCCTTCTCCTTAACTGCAGATGCTACGAGACCCTCTACGATTGCACTTACTTCCTTAGCACGTGCAACTGTTGTCTCTACCTTACCATTTATGATCATGGTGGTAACCATATTCTTCAGGATAGCCGTACGCTGATCAGAAGCACGGCCCATTTTTCTGTTAGGCATTTTATTGCTCCTCCTACCTTGAGATTAGTCTGCTTGATCCTTGAGGTGAAGGCCCATCTCGTCGAGCTTCTCGATGATTTCTTCGAGAGACTTCTTACCGAGGTTTCTGACCTTGATCATCTCATCCATCGTCTTGGCGACAAGATCGCCGACCGTATTGATCTGTGCCCTCTTGAGGCAGTTGTATGTACGGACGGAGAAATCCAAGTCTTCGATGATGCCGGAGAGCTTGGAATCATGTTCGCCTGTCTCCTCTACGTTCTTGAAGCTCAGAGCAGAATCAGTATCAGCAAGAGCTGTGAAGAACTTGAGGTGATCTATAAGGCAGTTGGCAGCTGAAGAGAGCGCCTCGTCAACCTCGATCGTACCGTCTGTCCAGACTTCGATCGTAAGGCTGTCGTAGTCAGTCCTTGCACCTACACGTGTGTTCTCGACCTTATAGTTTGCCTTCTTTACAGGTGTGAATACAGAATCGATCGGGATAACGCCGATGACCTGCTTATCAGGCTTGTTCTGTTCAGCGGTGTTGTATCCGCGTCCCTTCTCGAGTGTGAATTCCATGAATACGTCATCAGCACCATTGAGGTGAGCGATAACGTGCTCGGGATTCATGATCTCAACATCGGGTCCGTGAACGATATCGCCTGCTGTAAGCTCGCCTGTTCTGCCCTTCGCAACGCTGATGCTTACGATGTTGGACTCGTTGTGGAGCTTAGCGCGAATACCCTTGATGTTAAGGATTATCTCGGTCATATCCTCGATAATGCCCGGAACCGTGGAGAATTCATGCCTGATCTTATCTATCTTAATAGTTGTAACTGCCGCGCCGGAGAGCGAGGACAGAAGTACTCTGCGCAGAGAGTTGCCAAGAGTTGTACCGAAGCCGCGCTCAAGCGGAGAGATGACATACTTGCCGTATGACTTGTCTTCGTTGGATTCAACGCACTTTACTGTCGGCTGGCTAATTTCCATCATATCTTATCCTCCTAATGTATTTGTTATCCGTATTACCAGAGTCAGATATTACTTGGAATACAACTCGACGATAGCGACTTCGTTAACAGGTGTGTCGATCTGGTCTCTTGTAGGTACTGCAAGAACCTTACCGTTAAGCTTCTCAAGATCGGACTCAACCCATGCAGGAACTGCTCTAGCGCCTGTAACTGCAACGATGTCCTTGAATCTCTGAGAACCTCTAGCGTTCTCCTTGATCTCGATCTGATCGCCAACCTTAACGCTGTAGGAAGGGATGTTAACAGTCTTGCCGTTAACGTTTACATTCCTGTGGCTTACGATCTGTCTTGCTTCATCTCTTGTGCGTGCAAGACCCATTCTGAAGATAACGTTGTCGAGTCTTGTCTCAAGAAGGATCATGAGGTTCTCACCGGTTGTGCCGTACTTAAGCTTCTGTGCCTTGCCGAAATAGTTTCTGAAAGGCTTCTCGAGTACGCCGTAGATGAACTTAGCCTTCTGCTTCTCTTCGAGCTGAATGCCGTATTCACTCTTCTTCTTGCGCATATCGCTTGTCTTTTTCTTTGACTTCTTCTTCTCTATACCCAGGAAGGCAGGCTCAACACCGAGGGCTCTGCACTTCTTAAGGACAGGTGTCATATCTCTAGCCATTGATATATCCTCTTTTCTTTACTAGTAAATCGATTCCCAAGCGTCAGATTAAACTCTTCTGCGCTTCGGAGGACGGCAGCCGTTGTGAGGAACGGGTGTAACGTCCTTGATCATTGTAACCCTGAGGCCTGCTGTCTCGAGTGCACGAACTGCTGACTCTCTTCCGGATCCGGGACCCTTGACATAAACGTCAACAGTCTTCATTCCGTGGTCAACAGCAGTCTTTGCAGCCTTCTCGGATGCAACCTGTGCAGCATAGCTTGTGCCCTTACGTGAACCCTTGGCGTCCATACCTGCGGATGCCCAGGAAATGCAGTTGCCCTGCTTGTCTGTAATGGTTACGATCGTATTGTTAAAGGTAGCGTGAATATGAGCCTGACCTTCTACAACATTCTTACGTTCAGACCTTCTCGGTCTCTTTGTATCTCTTGCCATAAAAGCTATCCTCCCTTACTTCTTCTTGCCAGCAACAGTATGCTTCGGGCCCTTACGGGTACGAGCGTTGTTCTTTGTGTTCTGGCCTCTTACAGGGAGTCCGAGTCTGTGACGTCTTCCGCGATAGCATCCGATGTCTGTCAGTCTCTTGATGTTGCTCTGGACTTCTCTCTTGAGGTCACCCTCAACCTTGTAATTGTTCTCGATCTGATCACGAATCTTAGCGACTTCATCCTCTGAGAGATCCTTTACGCGGGTATCAGGGTTGATTCCTGTAGCCTTGATGATCTCGGAAGCGCTTGTGTTACCGATGCCGTAAATGTAAGTAAGAGCAATCTCGATTCTCTTATCATTCGGCAAATCTACGCCGGCTATACGAGCCATTTAGTGTACCTCCATAAAATGGTAATGTTGTTGGATATATATACAACACGCTCGTGTAAGGAACTTCAGTTTCCCGAAGCAGCCGCCCTTACTGGGTGGCGTGTAATATTCTATTTCCTTTTAACTACTTCTTTGTTGCTTTGCGGCAGTGAGCAAGTGTGCCGCCGATCCGTCTTCTCGCGGGGCTAAATCCGCAGACAGATCCATCACCTGAATTAACCCTGTCTCTGCTTATGCTTAGGGTCGGAACAGATGATCATAACCTTGCCGTGACGACGAATGACCTTACATTTCTCGCACATCGGCTTGACTGATGGTCTGACTTTCATAGTAGATCCTCCTGCTGTTTGTTATACACAACAAAATGAGCGCCTTTTACGCGCATGCTAAACAATTATATCAGAGTTCCCGGATCTTTCAACAGGAAATTTTATTCAGGTTTGTCAACCTGTACCCAACTGTCAACGTTAAAAATATTGCGCTCTTCGAGCATAAACCACTTGTAAGTATCATCATAGGTAAAGGTATTACCCTGATTCAGCTCGGGATTCCAAAGTGTTTCATCGTGTGTTAACGAATAACCGACATACAGGTCTCCGTATTTCATATCTGAATTAATGGGATTGTTGGTGTAAGGGTTCACGGGATTGTCTACGAGCCCTTCCATGGCGATCACAGGAACATCGGCATTGGTCATAAATGTATAGTCGGTAGTATAGCCTGTCGAATCGAAGTCCTTAACCAGAAGCATGCAGTTATACCATTCTGCGTTAAAGTCATCAGTCACAAGATCATCGAATAGATACATTCCGTTACCATGGTCACTGACAATTATTATTCGCGTATTGTCGTAAACCCCTATGCTTTGCAGATACTGCATATAATTACCAAGTTCCCGCAGAGCTGCTACAGTACATTCATAACTTGCTGCCTGAAGCGGATCCCAAAGATATAACACTGTAGTTCCGTCAGAAATGTAATAACCATCATCTTCAAATTCATAGGGACTATACGGGTCATAATTGCTTATATTGGTTACATCATGTGTCGTCTCATTATCCATGAGCAATACTGCACCGGGATAATTGTCATCTACTACAGTCATCTCGGACATATTCTCTAACACTCTGTAGTTCTCTAAGATATCAAACTTGTTGTATGCATCCGAGGCAACGGAAAGATAATCGCCACCGTCATAGATGATGTTCTGTACGAACAGAGGAGAACATCTGAAAATGCTATACATAAACATATTACGGTTACGACGGTTCTCGATATTAACATTCGCTTCAGTTCCGCTGCTAAAATAATCCTTTGGATGATAAGCAAAGCAATTATCTATGTCTTCAAATGAAGAATAGTCATGGTTCCAGCTCCATCCTGCAAAAGGAAGATCCATCAGTGTAATACAATATCCCTGCTCGCTGAATAAAGCTGGCATGACTTTCAGTGATTCATCGTGTTTTTCAGCCAATGTCTCATCTGCTCTGGCATCTATTTTTTCCGGTGTATATTCATATCCACCAAACAAAGCTGAAGAAGTCTTTAGTGTATTCTGTCCAAATGAAATTGTATTCGGATAGTATACAAAGCCGTCAAATTGCGCCTGAATCTCGGGGAATTCATAAAAAACATAGGGAACAAAACCGGAGATTCCCCTGTCGAGCATTATGACGATTACATTTTTACCATTTGAAGTAAGCTGGATCTTAGGACCTTCCATCTCTTGATATGAACCAATATTGGTTAAGACAGATGAATAAGTAGTCTGAACCTTGTTTCCATAGATTACCGATATCGTAAGGATAGTCATAACAGCTGCTATATATATAACTCTGATAACCCGTTTGAATCTGAAAAGGAAGATGCAGAGTACCGCGATTGCTACAAACAGAACAAGATTAAATATAACGATCAATAGCTGATGGCTCGGTTCCTTGTCAAATACCAACGTGGTGCTTATGGTTCCGGTGTCAGTGCCGAAGAACAGATAGTTTACGATCGATGCTACCGATACTCCAAGCATAAGCACTGAGAAGACTGCTCTTACCTTCTTGTTTGCCAGATAGTAAAAAACACCCGGCCAGAATATAAAAAAGCCTGTTGCTACAAAGAATGAAGATAGCAGATAGCGGAGCGGATTCTGCGGATCGGTAATGGAAATGAATTCCTCGGGCGAAGCACTCAAATAGGCAAGCGGTATCAAAAGACCGGTAAGCACTGCCATGAAAACGGCTGAAAGAACGAATGTGCCTGTTCCCGTATTCCCTTCAAAAACAGGTTTGAGCAACTTGGAGGTCTTTCCGCTCCTGCCAGGATTTGGAGCCTTCTTCCTGTCTGTACTGCGATTCTTGAGTATTAGTGTTTTTACAAGTGAATACACATTATTCATCGTCCAATAAAGCAATAAGGATGACGGACAATTATATAAGAGAATCAGGAACAGAACCGGAAGGATCAATGATCTCAAAGCTGTCTTGACCGGCAGATCTTTTGTATAGATATATGTTGTCAATAAACTGATCAGAGTCATTAATATCGGCAGGGCATTTACCGTTATGTTTCCTACTCTGAAGATCTCGTCAGGAGCCCCCAGATTGTAGAATATAAAAAAACCGGTTTCATCAAATCTGCTTGATGCCCTGATGCCCAACAGATCATATGCCGCCATAAAGAACGGTATCTGGAGCAATATGGATATTGAACTCTTAAGCTGATATATGGGATTGTAGTTGTTTTCTCGGTAGTAGGCATCAAGCATCATATAACGCTCGTCGCCCTTAAAACTCTTCTTGATGTGTTCTACCCAATGTGAGAGTTCTTTCTCTTTTGCTCTTTGTTCAGCCTCGATCTTTTCAGCCCTGTTATAGAGCGGAAGCACAAGTGTGCTGACCACTATGCTCAATATTATTATGGACAGACCTTCGCTATGGGTCAGCTTAAACGCAAATGAAAAGATGACCTCGAATATTAATTCAAGCGGCGCCAAAAATATATTGCGCAATATATCAAGAATGACCAATCACTTCACCCCTGTCGGCTCACGGAAGCTTGACTGCAGTTCATACATATAATCAACAATAGCCTCTGCAGCATGACCCTGGTTTTTCCAGGCATATTCACGTGCAGCTTTGATGCCCTGCTCATATTTATCGCTTGAGATCGTTTCGTCGATCTTTGCCTTTATATTCTCAAAGCTTTCTTCGGTGATTTCACACCCGATGGTCGGGAGGACTTTGAATTTCCAAAGTTCCTGTTTGATCCAGGCGCTGTCATACACGCTGTCATCAAAATCCTTTACGGATGTATACATAATAGGTTTTCCGAAGATGATAGAGAAATCGAATACAACGCCGGAGAAATCACTTATGAGCAGATCTGCTCTGTTGAGTATGTCGAAATTATCGTTATCTGTATTCCAAGTGAAGTTCTTCACCCCATCATATTTCTCATGAACCTTATCAAGCATTTCCTTATCGGCAGTAAAAGATTGAGGGTGAGGGCGGAACACTATCTCATAGCCCGTATCAATAAGCGCATCGATCAGCTTATCGCCGAACTTATAAAGGAAGCCGCTCTTTCCCCATGATGGTGCAAGGAGTATTACCTTGTTTGAATTCTGAGGTTTATCTGCATTCTTGAGTTTTTCTGCAAGAACATCGAAATACGTCAAACCAACAACCTTTGCCTCTTTGGGCGGAAGCTTACGTTTCTTCTCGACCATCCTCATCTCTGCAAGCTGGAAGTCGGATGCTGTAAGTACCGCATCATAGAAGTCCAAGCCAAACATTCTGTATGTCAGAGCCGATGTGGCAGCGTGGAAAATGTGGACATATTTACCGACTTCTTTTGACCTCTTCCACTGAAGCACATCAAGACCCGGAGTCGTAGACAGCAAAACATCGGCCTTGGCAGCATTAAGCTTTACAAAAGCCTTGTTGCCTGCGCCGATGAATTCGGGATGAACATGTTTGTATTCTTGGGAAAAAACCGGATCGTCTTCTGATGAGGTCCAGAAAGCCACATCCAGTTCGCGTTTCTCAAACTCGTCCAGGATCGGCTTAAAGCTGTTCCAGTATCTCTTATCGTCTGAATAGATCAGGTACTTGTTATGTCCCGCTGCATTTGATGATGCGGATTTACCGCCGATCACCGTCTTCAACTTGATGAAAAGCATGCGAAGGAAGAATCCTGCCGTAATAAAGGCTCCCAGTAATACTGAGAACAGCATGCTTCCCGTTGCCGGATCAATGTACAGACGTAAGTAATCCATGCAAAGCTTCGTTACTGATTATTTCTTCTTTTCACCACGCCATGTGATCCTTCCGCGCGAAAGATCATAAGGTGATATCTCCATAGTGACTTTGTCACCGGGAAGGATCTTGATGAAATTCTGTCTTAACTTACCGGACAGATGTGCAAGAACGATATGTCCTGAATCAAGCTTGACCTTGAACATAGTGTTCGGCAGCGCTTCATCAACTGTTCCAATTACCTCGATAACGTCTTCCTTGGCCATCAAAAACCCTCCTCATAGTCATAGGTTGTCATATAAGGCCCGTCTTCCGTGATGAGAATCGTGTTCTCGTAGTGTGAAGCGGGCTTGCCGTCCTGTGTTACTATCGTCCACTGGTCTGAGAGCATCTCTATCTCTCTTCCGCCGAGCGTGATCATTGGTTCAATGCAGATCGCCATTCCCTTCCTCAGCTTGCAGCCGTGTCCCGGCTTGCCGAAGTTGGGTACGGACGGATCCTGATGCATGGTCGTTCCTATTCCGTGTCCCTCGAGTTCTCTTACAACGCCGTAGCCGAAGCTCTCGCAGTATGTCTGTACCGCATTGCCGATATCTCCGGTGCGGCAGCCTTCCTTGGCAAACTCGAGACCCTTGAAGAATGACTCTTCTGTCCTCTTCACCAGATCAGCTACTTCGGGAGCAACCTCTCCGATGCAGTATGTGCGGCAGGCATCGGCCTGATAACCGTTCAATACGCAGCCGACATCAACTGACAGGATATCTCCTTCCTTAAGGATAACTGATCTTCTCGGAATGCCGTGTACGACAGCCTCATTAACGGAAGCACAGATCGTTCCGGGGAACGGCGGTGTTCCGAAGTTGAGGAATGACGGTATGGCATCGTGGCTTCTGATTATGTTGTATGCGATCTTATCCACATCGTGAGTGGACATTCCCGGTTTGATCTCATCGCGGATTACTTTGAACACTTCCTGGAGTATCTTTCCGGAAGCCTTCATCAGTTCAAATTCTTCTGCATTTAAGATCTCTATCATTCTCTTCTCCTGTTACACAAGACCAAGACCCTTGAGGCCGTCTTCGATGCTCTTGATGCATGTGTCTGCATCTACGTTGTTATTGCCTTCTACGAGAATTCCGCGCTCCTTGTAGAAATCGATAAGGGGACGTGTATTCTCTGCATATGTTGCAAGTCTCTTGCCGACTGTCTCGGGGTTATCGTCAGATCTCTGAACGACATGTCCGCCGCAGTTGTCGCATACGCCTTCAACCTTTGTGGGCATATACTTGACGTTGAAGCTTGCGCCGCACTTCTCGCAGACTCTTCTGGTCGTGACTCTGTCCATGATGATGTCGTCATCAGTTACAACATATACGACTGCATCGAGCTTCTCGCCCTTCTTGGACAGGATCGCGTCGAGTGCCTCTGCCTGTGCGATGTTCCTGGGGAAGCCGTCGAGGATATAACCCTTAGCAACATCGGGGTTGTTAAGTCTGTCCTCTACCATTCTGATGGTTACATCGTCAGGTACGAGCGCACCCTTGTCCATGTAGGACTTTGCCTCGATTCCGAGAGGAGTGCCCTCCTTGAGGTTATATCTGAAAAGATCTCCCGTTGAGATGTGTGCGAGATCATACTTCTCTCTTAAAACTGTTGCCGTTGTACCTTTGCCGGAACCCGGTGCGCCAAGGATGATAAGCTTCATAGTGTGTACCTCCGTCAGTTTATTTTGCGTACTTGTTCTTCTTTGCTTCTCTGCCTGCCTGCTTTATGCGGTCTGCCTCTTCCTTTACCTTCTGATCGAGGAAGAGCTTTGTCTCATAGAGACCGCCCGCGATCATTACGCAGACGATGCCGACATAAGTCGCGGGGCCCAATACCGGAATGAGTCCGAGGAGCATCGGAACGAGGCAGAGGACCAGAAGATATGCAGCATCTGCAATATTCATGTTTGTGTAAGTGTTCATCATATACTGTGAAGTCGGCTTGCCGGGTCTGATGCCCTGGATGTAGCCTCCGTACTGCTTGATCTGATTAGCCATGTCGATGGGGTTGAACTGGATCATCGAGAAGAATGACGTGAATCCTACGAGCAGGATGGCAAATGCCACATAGAACAGGATGCTTGTCCTGAAGTTAACGAAGCCTGCGGAGATCACATTCTCGGTACCGGGAGTAACCATTGCAACGATGGCTGCGGGAAGGAGCGTGATGCACAGAGCATAGATGATGGGCATGATGCCTGCCTGTGCGACTCTGAGCGGGATAACCTGGTTCTGCATTCCGTACTGCTTCATGCCGACGGTCTTCTTGGAGAACAGGATCCTCAGCTTCTTCTCACCGGAATTCACATACAGCGCGAAAACGATGATCACGAGACCAATAACTACTACGGCAGCTGTCCAGATCGCCGCTGTGACGATCTCATTTGCCGTGAACAGTCCGATAAAATACTCGGGGATCGCTCTGATAACGGAAGCGATGATGAGAATCGATACGCCGGAGCCGATGCCCTTGTCGTTGATGAGTTCAACGAACCAGCCGCAGAGCGCTCCGCCTGCAGCGGCTACGACGGCAACGATGACTGCGGATACCCAGATGTTGAAGTTATCGATGAGCACGCCTCTCATGCCGACTGTGAAGAGAACGGCAAATACGACATCCATGCCGAGTGAGACAAAACGTGTGTACTTTCCGATCTTCTTGGCGCCTTCGTCACCTTCCATGGCCATGTTCCTGAGCTTGGGAACTGCTATCGTCAATATCTGCATCAGGATCGATGCGATGAGGAAAGGATATATTCCGAGCGAGATGACAGCACCGTTGCCAAGCGCTCCGAACGACAGAACGTCCATAAGTACTCCGGTGTCGCCCCACTTTACGATCTCTGATGCCGCACCTGAATGGCTGAGGAACGGGATCGGTACGAGTGAGAGCACTACACATGCGGAAACAATAAGGAACGTGAACCAAAGCTTCTTCTTGAGGCTTGGAACCTTATATGCTTCTGAAAAACTGCTCATCTATATATCTCCTTAATTACGCGCGTATTTATAGCCTTTGTATTATAGCGCATATTCTGCGAATTTGAATATCAAATAAATACCCGCGCCACAGGTGACAAGCATCTGCGCGCGGGTTTAATTGGTTTGGTAAATGGTGCGGGGAATTACCTTCTTCCCGTCTTGATCGTAAGATCGTCAAGGAATCCCTTAGGGGATCTTACTTCAAGTTCACCTTCGACCTGAACGATGAGGTCGTTGGCAACACCTGTAAGGATCAGTACCGAAGTACCTGCGAACCAGACATTCTCAAATCCCGTAAGGATACCGATAACCGTAGGAACGATACATACGAGGATGAGGAATACTGCCTCGATCCAATTGAGTCTGCCGGCAATAGACTTGATGAATTCTGTTGTCGGCTTACCGGATCTGATTCCGCTGATCATACCGCCGTTCTGGTTGATGTTGTTAGCGATCTCAACCGGATGGAACTGGATGGTCGAATAGAAGAATGTAAATCCGATGATGAGGAAGAAGTACGCGATGTAGTACCATACGCTTCCCGTGAAGCCGCGGAACCATACAACAACGGGGTTCTGGCTTGTGCTGAGGAAGAGTGTCGTTACGATCTGAGGTACTGACAGGAGCGACATAGCGAAGATGACAGGCATAACGCCGGACATGTTCACCTTGAGAGGGATATAGTCCCTGTTGCCGCCGCGCTGCATTCTTCCGATTACCTTCTTAGAATACTGTACGGGGATCCTTCTCTCCGCGTTCTGAACAAAGATAACGAATACGATGATGCCGATGGATACTGCAGAGATCGCCAGGAATATGAGGATTCCGAGAAGAACTCCGAGTACTGCGTTCGGAACCATGCCGCTGATCTCAACACACTTGAGGTACAGAGTCTGAGCCATGTTGGGCAGACGTGTAACGATACCTGCGAAGATGATGAGGGACACACCGTTACCGATGCCCTTATCATTGATCTTCTCACCGAGGAATACGACCATTGCCGCACCAGCAGTGAATGACATTACGACAAGGATCGCATTGAGCCATACGGGAAGGCTCGGGAGCATTGCCGTGCGTGTTGAATAGCAGAACAGGCTGGACTGCACCAGTGCAAGTCCGATAGCCGAATAACGTGTTATCTTATTCAGCTTCTTACGGCCTGACTCGCCCTCTTTGGACAGATCCTCGAGAGCCGGTATTACGACCTGGAGCAGCTGAATGATGATCGACGCGTTGATGTAAGGTGAGACACCCATGGAGAGTATCGAGGCGTGGAATAATCCGCCGCCCGATATGATATCCATGATTGAACCGAGCTGACCCCACTGACGAACGAGGCTTGTGAAAGTCTCTCCGTCGAGTCCCGGAACCGGAACGAGTCCGCCCAGCATGAAGATTCCCAGGATCATGAAGGTATAGAGCAGTCTCTTACGTATAGATTCTACACGGAAGGCGTTTACTGCTATATCGAAAATACCGTTCATGCCTCTTATACCTCCGTAGCCGTGCCTCCGGCCTTTTCAATCTTCTCTTTTGCAGAAGCAGTGAACTTAGCTGCCTTTACATCGAGCTTCTTTGAAAGTTCGCCGTTGCCAAGGATCTTGATTCCGTCGTTTACCTTCGGAACTGAGATGATACCCATCTCTGCGATCGTCTTAGCATTTACTTCAGCACCGTTATCGAACTTCTCCAGATCGGAGACGTTGATGGTGATGTAAGCAGGCGCAAAACGCTTGTTGTTGAAGCCTCTCTTAGGGAGACGGCTGTAAAGAGGCATCTGGCCTCCTTCAAAACCGGGTCTAACTCCGCCGCCGGACCTAGCCTTCTGGCCCTTGTGTCCGCGACCTGAGGTCTTTCCGTTGCCGGATCCCGGTCCTCTACCCTTACGGTAAGCGATCTCGTTACCGGCAGAAGTCATATCATTGAGCTTCATATAGCTTAACCCTCCTTAAATCTCTTCGCAGCTTACATAGTGCGAAGCGGTGTTAACCATTCCGCGGATTGCCTCGTTGTCAGCCTTCTCAACGGACTGACCGAGCTTTCTGAGGCCCAATGCTGCAACGGTGGCCTTCTCCTTAGCTCTTGCCTTGTTGATGCTCTTTACGAGCGTAATCTTCAAATTAGCCATCTAAGAGTGCCTCCTTTACTTGATATCTTTAACGTCCTTGCCGCGAAGTCTTGCAACTTCCTCGACAGACTTGAGACCCTTAAGACCCTCGAGCGTAGCGTTAACCATGTTGTTCGGGTTGTTGGATCCGATGGACTTTGTACGAATATCTGTGATTCCTGCGAGCTCGCAAACCGTACGAACAGGACCGCCTGCGATGACACCGGTACCGGATGCAGCCGGCTTCATAACGATCTGGGAAGCGGAGAACTCACCGAGTGTCTCGTGAGGAATGGTTCCGTTAACGATAGATACGTTGATGATATTCTTCTTAGCTTCTTCGATGCCCTTTCTGATGGCATCAGGTACTTCGGTGCTCTTGCCGATGCCCTTGCCTACACGACCCTTGCGGTCGCCGATAACGACGAGAGCTGAGAAGCGCATGTTCTTACCGCCCTTAACAGTCTTGGAGACACGGCTGATATGGATTACGCTTTCCTCGAACTCTTTCTTCTCGTCTCTTGACTTGTTCTTATCAAAAGCCATTATATTCTCCTCCTGCTTAGAAATTAAGGCCGGCTTCTCTTGCCGCCTCTGCGAGCGCCTGAACACGTCCGTGGTAGAGGTATCCGCCACGATCGAAAACAACATCCTTGATCTCCTTTGCAGCTGCACGCTCTGCAACGAGCTTGCCTACTGCGGAAGCAGCCTGAATGTTGCTGCCGTTGCTTAACTCACCCTTGATGTCCTTATCAAGAGAAGAAGCGCTGACAAGTGTTACACCTGCCTCGTCATCTATAATCTGAGCATAGATGTGGCTGTTGCTTCTGTATACGCAAAGTCTAGGGCAATCTGCAGTGCCGGAAATCTTCTTTCTGACACGAACATGCTTTCTCTTGCGGATCTTATTCTTATCAATCTTACCAATCATGTTGATTTACCCCCCTTACCTTACTTCTTAGCTCCGGTCTTACCTTCCTTGATGATAAGGTGCTCATCAGAGTACTTAATACCCTTGCCCTTATAAACATCAGGAACACGGAGCGATCTGATCTTAGCTGCGGTCTCACCGACCTTCTGCTTATCAGCGCCCTTGACCGAGATTGTGTTGTCCTTGACATCGATAGTGATGCCTTCGGGTTCTACCAACTCAATGGGGTGTGAGTAACCGAGGTTGAAAGTAACCTTGTTACCTGCCTTTGTTGCTCTGTAACCAACGCCGTTGATCTCGAGAGTCTTTGTGAAACCCTCAGAAACACCTGTGACCATGTTGTTGATCAGGGCTCTTGTGAGACCGTGAAGCGCTCTGTGGTTCTTATCGTCAGAGGGACGCTCAACGATGATCTCAGCGCCTTCCTGCTTGACGGTAATGTCGGGATGGACATCCATCTCGAGCTGGGTATTGCCGCTCTTTACCGTTACGTGCTGGCCGTCGATCTTAACATCAACGCCTGCAGGAATGGCAATCGGCTTTCTACCAATTCTTGACATATTGTTTTTCCTCCTGCTCTTAAGATTAAGCGCCCGATGCAGTATGCCGCCGCTACGGGGCTTTTCAGAGATGTATTAACACCTTGGGGCCTTGCGGCCCAAAGTGCTGTTTACCATACGTAAGCGAGGATCTCTCCGCCGACACCGAGCTTTCTAGCGCTCTTATCGGTCATGACACCCTTGGATGTAGAGATGATAGCGATACCGAGACCGCCAAGAACTCTGGGGAGATTCTCCTTGTCAGCATAAGTACGAAGACCCGGCTTAGAGATTCTCTTGATACCGGAGATAACGTGCTTCTTGCCTGAATACTTGAGTGTGACTCTGATAATACCCTGAGTATTGCCCTCAACACACTCAAAACCGCTGATGTAACCTTCGTCAAGTAAGATCTGAGCAATAGCCTTCTTGAGGTTAGACTGCGGGATATCTACAGTAGCGTGACCTGCGTTACCTGCATTACGGATTCTGGTAAGCATATCAGCAATTGCATCTGTAATCTGCATTATATTTTCCTCCTGTTAAATCGACAGTTCTATAATCCGGGGATTCTTACCAGCTGGCCTTCTTAACGCCCGGGATATCGCCCTTGTAAGCGAGGTCACGGAAGCAAAGACGGCAGACACCATACTTGCGGATGTACGCATGAGGTCTTCCGCAGATCTTACAACGGTTGTGCTGCTGTGTAGAAAACTTGGGTGTTTTCTGTGACTTAAGAATCATTGACTTCTTTGCCATTTGTAATTCTCCTCCAAATTATTTACGGTAAGGCATTCCCATGAGCTTAAGGAGCTCGAATGCCTCTTCGTCTGTCTGAGCCGTCGTTACGATGATAATATCCATACCGCGGATCTTATCGATCTTATCGTAGTCGATTTCAGGGAACATGAGCTGCTCCTTGATACCCATTGCATAGTTGCCGTGGCCATCGAAAGAGTTAGGATTGATTCCTCTGAAGTCACGAACACGGGGAAGAGCGATGCTTACGAGCTTGTCGAGGAAGTAATACATGTTATCTCCTCTGAGAGTAACCTTGCATCCGATCTTCATTCCGTCTCTGAGCTTAAATGCAGCGATCGACTTGGAAGCTACTGTAGCTACAGGCTTCTGTCCTGCAATGATGCCCATATCGCGCATAGCAGCGTCAAGAGCCTTCGGATTATCCTTGACTTCGCCTACACCCATGTTGAGAACGATCTTCTCAACCTTCGGGATCTGCATGCATGAGCTGTACTTGAACTTTTCCTGAAGGGCAGGTGCTACTTCAGATGTGTACTTATCTTTTAATCTGGGCATCTAATTACTCTCCCTTCTTTGAAGAGGTATCGATCACTTCACCGGATCTCTTTGCGATCCTGGACTTTGTGCCGTCCTCGTTTACTCTGTAACCAACTCTTGTGGGCTTGCCTGTCTTGGGATCAACGAGCATTACATTGGATGCGTCGATGGAACCTTCGCGCTCTACGATGCCTGCAGGTGCGTTCTGAGTTCTTGCCTTCTGGTGCTTCTTTACGATGTTGACACCCTCAACAAATACTCTGCCCTTCTTGTTGTCAACAGCAATAACCTTGCCTGTTGCGCCCTTGTCCTTGCCGGAGATTACGATAACATTGTCACCGTTTTTAACATGAATCTTGTTTGCCATTGTTATCTCCTCCTTACAGTACTTCCGGTGCAAGAGAAAGGATCTTCATGTAGTCCTTGTCTCTGAGCTCTCTCGCGATGGGTCCGAAAATACGTGTTCCGCGCGGGTTCTTATCTTCTTTGATGATAACTGCAGCGTTCTCATCAAACTTTATGTATGAGCCGTCAGCGCGTCTTACGCCCTTCTTGGAACGTACGACAACAGCCTTAACGACGTCGCCTTTCTTGACCATGCCGCCCGGAGCAGCGCTCTTAACGGAGCAAACGATTACGTCACCGATGTTGGCGTACTTCCTCCATGAACCGCCCATGACCTTAATGCATGCGAGTTCACGAGCTCCTGTATTGTCGGCAGATCTGAGTCTGGATTCAACCTGAATCATCTGATATATCCTCCTTGCAAGTCTGCTTACTTAGCCTTCTCGACGATCTCGACGAGTCTCCAACGCTTATCCTTGGAAGTAGGGCGTGTCTCCATGACCTCTACCTTATCTCCTGTGTGTGCAGCGTTCTGTTCGTCATGCGCCTTGAGCTTGTATGTTCTCTTCATTATCTTTCCGTAGAGAGGATGCTTAACGTGCTCTACGACAGAAACAGTGATGGTCTTGTCCATCTTGTCGGATGTTACGATGCCGACTCTGGTCTTTCTTAAGTTTCTTTCAGCCATTTAAGTCGTCCCCCTTACTTCTTAGCAGCGAGTTCCTGCTCGCGCTTGATTGTCATAACTCTTGCGATGTCACGCTTAACCTGAGCGATCTGTGCAGGATTCTCAAGCTGGTTTGTTGCGTGCTGGAAACGGAGCTTAAAGAGTTCTTCCTTGAGAGAAGTAAGTTCTTTGTTAAGCTCTTCAGTTGACATCTTACGGATATCTTCAACTTTCATTATGCTTCCTCCTCCTTCTTCTCTCTTGCTACGATCTTGACTTTGCAAGGCAGTTTGTTGCCGGCAAGTCTAAGAGCTTCTCTTGCGTCTGCCTCAGGTACTCCTGCAACTTCGAAAAGCACTCTTCCGGGCTTAACTACTGCGCACCAGTACTCGTTTGCAGCCTTACCGGAACCCATTCGGACCTGTGCAGGCTTCTTTGAAACAGGCTTGTCAGGGAAGATCTTGATCCATACCTTACCGCCACGCTTGATGTATCTGTTGATTGCGACACGGGCAGCCTCGATCTGATTTGACTTGATCCAGCAAGGTTCAAGTGCCTGGAGACCGAAGTCACCGTAAGCAACGAAGTTACCACGTGAAGCCTTACCCTTCATGCGGCCTCTCTGCTGCTTTCTGTATTTGGTTCTCTTAGGAAGTAACATTAATCATTTCCTCCTTCGCCGTTTGTGGCAGGTGCCTTCTTTGTGAAGACCTCGCCCTTGTAGATCCAGACCTTAACGCCGATCCTTCCGTAGGTGGTGTTTGCTTCAGCAAAACCGTAATCGATATTTGCTCTGAGAGTCTGGAGGGGGATAGTACCCTCGTGATAAGTCTCGGATCTTGCGATCTCGGCACCGCCCAGACGGCCGGAGCACTTAGCCTTGATTCCGAGTACATCCTGCTGCTTCATAGCGAGCTGCATTGATCTCTTCATTGCTCTTCTGAAGCTCTGACGGTTCTCAAGCTGAGCTGCGATGTTCTGAGCTACGAGTGTAGCCTCGGAATCGGAGTTCTTGATAACCTCGATATCAACAGTGAATGTTCTCTTCTGATCCTTCTTAACGTTCTTGTTGAACTCTTTCTCGAGTGCGTCCTTGAGTTCCATTCTTCCGGAACCCTTGTCACCGCCTACGAGTGAAGGTCTTGCTGTTCTAACTGTAACAGCGATCCTGTCAGCGCCCTTACGGTCGATGATGACCTCGGAAACGCCGGCAACATTGGTGCGGCTCTCGTCAACGGGCTTCTTGGAGTTCTTCTTTGCAATAGGCTCTACAGCCTTCATTACGAACTCACGAATCTTTCTGTCCTCAACAAGAGTATCACCGAAAGTCTTCTTATCAGCGTACCAGTGAGCATTCCAGCCATCGATAACGCCTACTCTTAATCCATGCGGGTTAACTTTTTGACCCATGCGAAATCCTCCTTATACTCTTTCCTTGAGAACAATCGTTACGTGGCTTGTTCTCTTCTTGATCGAACTAGCGGAACCTCTGGCTCTCGGGATGTAACGCTTGAGAACCGGACCCGGATTAGCAACTGCTGTTTCAACATAGAGGTTCTCTCTGTTGAGACCGTTGTTGTTTACAGCATTTGCCTCAGCAGACTTAAGTACCTTTGCGAGTACGGGAGATGCTGCCTTGGGTGTATATGTGAGGATTGCATAAGCATCATCCAGGGACTTGCCCTTGATAAGATCAGCTACGATCCTGACCTTACGGGGAGCGATCCTGATGTACTTAGCCGTAGCAATGCCCTGATCCTTGCCCATGCCGAGGAGCTTTCTCTGCTTCTTGGTGGGAGTGGGGAGCTTGTTGGACTTTTTCGTAGAAGCCGCATACGCTGCAAGAATCTCGTCGCGGTTCTTCTCGATATTTTCTTTATTCAAAATAATCTTTTCCACGATATTCCTCCTTAGCCGTTCGAAGCCGATTTCTCGTTGCTGGTGTGGCCGCCGAACTTACGCGTAGGAGCGAACTCACCAAGCTTGTGACCGACCATGTCCTCTGTAACGTAAACAGGAACGAACTTGTGACCGTCATAAACGCCGATTGTGTTGCCGACGAACTCAGGGAAGATCGTAGAAGCTCTTGACCATGTCTGGATGATCTTCTTGTCCTTAACGTCCTTCATTGCCTCGACTTTCTTCATCAGAGCAGGCTGAACGTAAAAGCCTTTTTTGGTAGATCTACTCATTTAAGCTTTCCTCCTTATGCCTTTCTAGCCTTGACAATATACTTGCCGGACTGCTTCTTCTTATTGCGTGTCTTCTTACCGAGAGTAGGAACACCCCAAGGTGTAACAGGGCCGGGAAGACCGATAGGTGATTTACCTTCACCACCGCCGTGAGGGTGGTCATTAGGGTTCATTACGACACCTCTTACAGAAGGTCTGATACCCTTATGTCTTGACTTGCCGGCCTTACCAAGCTTGATGTTCTCGTGCTCGGCATTGCCGATCTCGCCGATCATCGCACGGCACTTCTCGGGAACGAGGCGAACCTCACCGGAAGGAAGGCGGATCTGAGCGTAGCCGTTCTCTCTTGCCATGAGCTGTGCGGAAGCACCTGCTGTTCTGACCATCTGAGCGCCCTTGCCGGGATTGAGCTCAACGCAGCAGATAACTGTACCTACAGGGATAGCAGAGATAGGAAGAACGTTGCCTACGAGGATATCTGCACCTGCACCGCTCTCAACAGAGTCGCCTACCTTGAGGCCTGCAGGAGCGAGGATGTAAGCCTTTGCACCGTCGATGTACTGGATGAGTGCGAGGTATGCTGTTCTGTTAGGATCGTACTCGATAGCCTTAACAGTAGCCTTAACGCCCTCTCTGTCTCTCTTCCAATCGATCTCTCTGATCTTTCTGCGGTTGCCGCCGCCGATGTGGCGAACTGTTATACGACCATATGAATTACGGCCGCCTGTCTTCTTTCTTGACTTGAGAAGACTCTTCTCGGGAGTTTTCTTTGTAATAACGGAATAGTCAGCAACTGCCATTCCACGGACTGCCGGAGAAGTAGGATTGAATGTTTTAACTGCCATTATCTATTTCCTCCTTACTGACCGAAACCGAACTCTTCGATTGAAGTCTTATACTTAGCGCCGTTCTTTACAGCCTTGCCGCCCTTGCCAAGGTAGGAGATATCCTTACCCTCGGTAGCGATAGTAACAACAGCCTTCTTGAAAGCAGCTGTCTTGCCGGCCTTGCCGCGCTGTCTCTTTACCTTACCGTCGAAGTTTGCAATGTTAACGCCGGTAACCTTAACGCCGAAGAGCTTCTCTGCAGCGTCCTTGATCTCATCCTTATTAGCTTCAGGTGCTACGATGAACGTATACTTACCCTGCTCTGCAACTGCCATCGACTTCTCTGTGATAACAGGCTTAAGAATTACATCGTACGGTGTCTTCATTTGTACACCTCCTCAATCTTCTCCACTGCTGCCTTTGTAGCAATGAAGCTGTCGTACTTAAGGATGTCGAATACGTTGATCGTGTTGACATATGCTGTCTTGACATCCTTGATGTTCCTTGCGGAAAGCTCCGCATTCTTGTTTGCACCCTCGAGAACTACGAGAGAAGAAGCGCCTGCACCAAGATCCTTAAGAGCCTTGGCAACTGCAGCTGTCTTGATCTCGCTGAGGTTCATATCCTCGACAACGATCATCTTGGAATCAGCAAACTTTGAAGAGAGAGCAGACTTAAGAGCAAGTCTTCTTACCTTCTTGGGAACTGTGTAAGAGAATGATCTGGGGTTGGGTCCGAAGATCGTACCACCGCCAACATACTGAGCAGAACGTGTGGAACCGTGTCTTGCGCGACCTGTACCCTTCTGTCTGTAGGGGCGCTTTCCGCCGCCTGATGTCTCGGATCTTGTCTTTGTCTTCTGTGTGCCCTGGCGGCGGTTTGCAAGCTGATTCCTTACAACGATAGACATAACATCGCTGTTGGGCTCAATGCCGAAGATCTCGTCGTAGAGCTCCATGGAACCTGTAACGGCGCCGCTGAGATTTTTAATATCTATTTTAGCCATTTATCAAGTCCTCCGTCTTACTTTGCAGCCTTGACAGTATTCTCAACTGTCACAACGCCGCCCTTAGGACCGGGAACCGCGCCTCTTAAGACGAGGATTCCTCTGTCACCGTCTACCATGACAACGCTCAGGTTCTGAACTGTGCAGTTAACTGCGCCCATGTGTCCAGGAAGCTTCTTGCCGGGAAGAACTCTGCCCGGTGTGGAAGTAGCGCCCATGGAACCGACTCTTCTGTGGTACATGGAACCGTGGCCTGAAGGACCACCCTTCTGTCCGTGACGCTTGATGTTGCCCTGGAATCCCTTACCCTTGGAAACGCCGGATACGTCGACCTTATCGCCAACTGCGAACATGTCGGATACCTTGATCTCCTGTCCGAGGCTGTACTCCTCGTCGGTCTGGAACTCGCGGATGTATCTCTTTACCTCTACGTCAGCCTTCTTGAACTGACCCTTGTCAGGCTTGTTTACGAGCTTCTCGCGAACTGTGCCTGTGCCGACCTTTACTGCTTTGTAGCCGTCGGTCTCAACCGTCTTGTTCTGGAGCACATACATGGGCTCGCACTCAATAACGGTTGCCGGAATAACATTACCGTTCTCATCGAACAGCTGTGTCATGCCGGACTTCTTGCCAATGATGAATTTCGTCATAAAGTTTTCCTCCTATATTGGTTATTGGTTCGCCTTTTCTTGTCGTGGCGGCGAACATGACCCGGAATCCAAGGCTTGGCGTTCCTCAGATCCCGCTTAAGCCCGCGGGCTTCCCTCTCATCAAGTAGTCTTGATCTCGATGGAAACTCCTGCAGGCATGTCAAGCGTTGTCATATCATCCATTGTCTTCGATGAAGGTGTGTAGACATCGATGATCCTCTTGTGAGTTCTCTGCTCGAACTGCTCACGGGAATCCTTGTTTACATGGGGTGAACGAAGGATAGTGATGATCTCCTTCTCTGTAGGGAGCGGGATGGGGCCGGAGAAGCTTGCGCCGTCTCTGGTAAGGGTATCAACGATAGCCTTAGCGCTCTCATCGAGGAGCTTGTGATCGTAAGCCTTGAGCTTGATTCTCAGTCTGTTTGCTTTAATTGCCATTCTGTGGCCTCCTTAAATATAGCTGTATTTTTGTCTCAACCTTGTCGGGCGTGTCTTCGTATTCCATTCAAAAACCCAGTTGACCAGTTACTGCTCACCAGCAGCACTTTGGGGCTCCGGGTACGTGATCGAACACCAGCTGCCGCCTGAATTGATCAGACAATCGCAGGAGATCTTTGTTCCTGCTCCGGCTCCTCCGAAGTTACCCGCATGTATCGCGCAGCTCGCGCCGCATACGGCAATCTCCGGTATCAGTGCCTTTGTGCACGCACAGTAACCCCTGTTAGAGCGCGTGCGAAAAGTATTTTACTCTCGTATAACAATAATTGCAAGTGCTATTTTGAACTTGCTGCCTATATTATTAATTTATATATAACTACAGTGTAAAAAGGCTGCCCGGAGGCAGCCTTTCTGTTTTTTGATAGATTATCCTCTCTCGTTGAGGAAGGTCTGGACTCTGTCCTCCAGGATCGGGATTACATCTTCAAGGCTCTTCTGGCCTGAGAAGTATGCGGGCATCTCTTCCTTAAGGATGGAGTTTACCGCCGGGTCGGATCTGTTGAGGCCATAGCAGTTCTCGATGGTCTCGTTGTATACCTGTGCTGCGGATTCATCTATCTTATCGCAAGGTATGCCGAAGGCGCGGAGCTCTTCTTCCGTGTAACCCATGGACAGATACAGATCTACCATGGCATTCATACCGTCGATCTCTTTCTGGTTTAAGGCGTCGAGCGCTTCCTTGTTAAGAGGATTGGATCCGTTATTGCCGTACAGTGTCTGGACCTCGTCACTGAGAAGGTAAGAAACGAATTCCCAGCAGCCTTCCGGACTTGCAGTCTGTGAATAGATGGCAGCGCTGTCGCAGCCTGAGAACATAGGACCTCTTCCGTCATATGTAGGGCATCCTACGATCTTTGTATCGCCGTTGATCACACCGGCATACATGAGGTAATAACCCAGAGAGTACATTGTAGCGTACTGGGCAACGGTCTCTTCTCCATTTCCGACACCCGTGTACATGACTGCGCTTCCCTCGACCTTCTCGGGAACATTATCCTTAACATAGTCAGCAAGCGCTTTGAATGCCTCGTTGTCGTAGTTTACCTTGCCGTTCTCATAGAACAAGTCATTCATATAGGATGCGGAAGCGTTGAAGAAGTCGACCTGATTCATTCCCATGGGATCTGTTCCGTTGCAGGGACCGCTTACGAACTCGGCATATTCATCATACGTAAAGCCTGTCTGATCTGCAGCAACCTCATCAGCCTTTACTATAAGACCTTCGATCGCGAAAGTAACCGGGATCTGGTAGAGCTTGCCGTCAGATTCCTTGGCAGCTTCGATGACATTGGAGTAAAGTCCGGATGTATCGAGCTTCTCCACATAAGGAGCGAGGTCGAGCAGGTAGTCGGAGTTGTTGAGCTGTGAGAAAGCACAGCCGTTCATGATGATATCGGGGCCTTCTCCGGATACGAGGTCCACCGCAAGCTGATCAGAGAGCTTTGCGTTTACTTCGTTCATCGCAGAGTTTGCCTCATAGGCATCGAGCATTGCCTCAAGATCGCCCGAGTCGACCATTGCATATCTGTTATCGTACTCGATGAAGTACTTGTCATTTGATTCGTTGAATTTTCCGACAGCCTCGCAGAGAGGATATGAGAAATAGTCAAGCGCAGCGATAGTCAGGATCGTCTTGCCCGCATTGGGGTTGGTCTCTGCTTTCTTAAGGATGACTACTTCTGTCTCAGATCCGCTCAGGCCTGTAACGGTGGAATCATGCCAGACTGTTCCGCCGAGAACGATCTCGTCCTCTGTCATGGAAAGGATGGAGAAGTTCATGACATCGTATCTGTTGATGTTGCATGAATCAAAATCCATATAATCTTCCACAGACTTTGCAGAGAAGTCGATCTTCTTGATGCCGTCCTGCTTCATGAAGAAGCAGCCCAGGCCTTCAACATTCTGTGTTGTATACATGGATGTAACGTCCTTGAGCCAGTCAGTATCTTCCTTGTACTCTTCGCAGGTATTTGCGTCCATGTCATATACCATGTACTTGGAATTTTTCTTCTTGTCGCTCTGGCAATACAGAAGGACTTTGCCGTCACCCATGGAGATAATCGTAGGTATGGATATGATGCTCATCTCAGGCTTCTCTTTGGAGAAATCATAAGTCTGGACAGTTCCGTCAGGTGACGTTGTCTCGAGGGCATAAGAATAACTCTCGTTAAGATAGATCATCTTCTTCATGATGGTGTATCCGTCGACCTTCTCGGTACCCTCAACATAGGAGCCGGCACCATCTTCTTCATTCTCAGGTTCCGTCTCATCAATGCTCTTGACTTCGCCCGTTGCAGGATCGATCACGGCAGTTACCTCTGAGAATTTATTGTCGGTATACTTTGTGAACTTGCAGACAACCTCGTCATTTATGAGCGAAGTGCCGTTGAAACCCAGATCGTTGACACTGTAACCGTTGTCTTCTGCAAGCTGCATCAGATCCAGTGAGGATACCACCGCACCTGTCTCATCATAGATGTTGACATGTGCGATCTCAAAGTCGGCATAGCTGTCTGTCTCGGGATCAAATGTCTTGTCGAGAGGCTTAATGCCCTCAGCATAAGTTACGAAGTTTCCTCCGGACATTCCGAGAAGCTGGAAATCAAGATAAACATAGTCGGCGGGATCATACTCCGTGCCGAGTACGAGTTTATCCATTGTGTACCACGGTTCTGTCGCAAGGATCTCTTTCTTCTTCTGACTTCCCTTTGCACAGGAACAGATGCATCCTGCCAAAAGAGTCACAGACATAGCTGCGGCACCAAGCCGCACTTTCAAATTCTTCATCCTATGTACCTCCATATTCGCGGGTCGTCCCGCAACGTCATTAGTATATTAAATCTATTCCAAAAAACAATAGAGGCCGGGCAAGTTTAAGGTTAAGTTAAGAAGGTCTTAATCTCTTCGGGAGTGAAGGTATACTTCTTATTACAGAAGTGACACTGGGTCTCGATCTTCTCGCCGGAGGCAATGAGCTCTTCAAGATCCGCGCGCCCCAGCGTGGCAAGTCCTTCGCTCATGCGCTCCTTGCTGCAGGGGCATTCAAAGCCGACCGGTGCTCCGTCAAGATACTGAAGGTCCGGGTCGCCCATGAACAGGTCGAGGATCTGCGCGGGAGAGAAGCCTTCCGACAGCAGATATGTCATCTCGGGGAAGCCACCTGCACGGGTCTCAAGGTAAGATATCTCTTCTTCGCCCGCACCCGGAAGGAGCTGGATCATCATGCCGCCCGCCTGTGTAACGCGGCCGCCTTCCATCAGCACTCCAAGTGATACGACCGAAGGTGTCTGCTCGGACGAAGCCAGATAATATGTAAAGTCTTCGGCGATCTCGCCGCTTACAAGCTCGGTCGATCCGACATAGGGCTCTTTGAGTCCGATGTCCCTGATGACCGTGAGAAGTCCCCTGCCGACTGCCGCACCGACATTGATCTTGCCGGGCCGCAGGTATTCCGTGGGAACGTTGTTTTCGATGGGGTATGCCCTGACCTTGAAGCCGTAGTCGGTAACGCAGGTCATGCCCTTGATGGGGCCGTCGCACTTGATGACGGTCGTCTGCGTGTCTTTCTTGCCCTTCATCGACTCCGAGATGAGGAGCGAACCCGTCATGAATCTTCCCAGGGCCGCACATGCCGCAGGCGAGAGATCGTGGAACTGCCTTGCGGTCTCACAGGTGGCAGTAGTCCTTATGGCGAGGCACTTTACCCTGCCCTTAAGTCCGTCTGCCCTGATGATGTGGTCCAGGGATACATTCTCCGGCGCACCCTTTACGTTATATACTCCGTCAGTCATCTTCTCTCCTCCAAAGGCTTCCCGAACACCAGGAACACCCTCTCCGAGTCTTTGTCCGGCGCCTCGTACGACAGCTCGTCGTATGTGCCGAGATGGACAAGGCCGTTCTTCTTTGCAGCCCTGATAAAGAACGACTCCGGGTAGAACCTCTCCACGAGATCGCCGTCATATCTTACGAACCTGCCGTCTTCCTGCTTCTCGAACAGCGTCAGTTCTGCAGTGTTCGTGCGCGTATCGCTGTCGTAGCTGTTCAGCCAGAGCAGCGTAAAATCCTCATAATCCTCATAGAAGACGTTTTCTGCCAGGGTCTTTGCAAGGTGCTTCCTGGTTATCACGTCGAAAACGAACACCCCGCCCTCCTCAAGGTAAGACGAGACCTTGGCAAAGATCCTCTCGAGAGCCGCCTCATCCGTGATGTGATCCATGGTGTCAAGCACGGAGATGAAGCAGTCTGTTTTGCCCGGGAGCTCGAAGTCGGTAATATCCTGAAGCGACCAGATTATCTTTCCTGCGCCCTTCTTATTGCCTGCCATGATGAGCATCTCCTCGGCCGAGTCGATGCCTGTGACCTTATATCCCTTACGGGCAAGTGCGATGTCCACGCTTCCTGTCCCGCAGCCGAGATCGGTTACCGTACGGACCTTTATTCCTGAATGCCGCTCTATGAGGGAAGCATAATAATCTGACCACACCCGGACATCCATGTCCGACTGCATCTCGTCGTAGTGTCTTGCGAGACAATCGTAGAAATTATCCATGACTTACGGGAGATAGTCTTCAGGGTTGTACTGAGTGCCGTTTACGCGGACCTCGAAGTGAAGGTGTGCGCCCGTAGATGTTCCAGTGCTTCCGACTTCGCCGATCTGCTGGCCTGCGGATACATAGTCTCCGACAGATACATAGATGTCTCTTGCGTGAGCATAGAGAGTGGTGACGCCGTCGCCGTGATCGATTATGCAGTAGTTGCCGTATCCGGAACCGCCCGTGTTGCAGCCTTCGACAGGCTCGGTAACATAGATGACCGTGCCCGAAGCGGCAGCACAGATCGCCGAGCCGTAGCCGCAGGCGATGTCGATGCCGGAGTGGAACTTATATGTGCCGTATACGGGGTGATATCTGTATCCGAACGGAGAAGATATATAACCCGAAGCAGGCCACTGAAGTGATACGCCGATCGAAGGTGAAGACGGATTGCTCGGTGCAGAGGATCCGCCGCCGGAAGATGAAGATGAACCCGAATCTCCTGAAGATGATCCCGAATCACCCGAAGATGAACCTGAATCTGAAGTCGAACCGGAACCGGAATCTCCGGAAGATGCCGGCTGTGCAGGCTGCTGAGCCGCCTGCTGTGCATCGTATTCAGACTGGAGCGCCACGATCTGGTCTCCCAGGGAAGCCGCATATGCTTCGAGCTCGTCTTCCTGCTGTTCCCATGAGGACAGCTGTGAAGATACATATGAGAGTGTATCTTCCGTTGTTGCAATGAGCTCTTCGAGTTCATCGAGCTCTGCCTGCTTCTGATCTGCGATGGCCTGCATGTCCTCTGCTTCCTGGAGCTTGATCTCCTTCTGCAGTTCCGCATCGTCCAAAGCTATCTGCATCTGGTCGATCGCCTGGGCATCAGCGTCAGCGATGAGCGTGATGATCTCCATGTTGGTGAAGAAGCCTGCTATGTTATCTGATTCGAGAAGGACCTCGAGAGTCGACTTGTTCTGGTATTCGAACATTGCGGAGACACGCTCTGAGAAGAGGAGCTGCTGGGCTTCAAGGTTCTCTTCCGCCTGGATATAGTCATCCAATGCCTGGGCCTTGGCTTCCAGTGCGGCTTCGAGCTGTGAGCAGATAAGCTCGTACTGGGCCTTCTGTTCTTCATTTGCTTCATTGAGGGAAGCAAGTTCACCTGTAAGCGAGCTCTTCTGGGACTGGAGCGAGCTGACCATTGCAGCCGCTTCAGCAGCCTGTGCTTCAGCTTCTTCCTTCTCCTGCTTGGCCTGGTCGATGTCTTCCTGATCGACCTTGAGTATCTCTACGACAGAAGTGTCGGCGCCGCCTGCGATCGCATTGCCCGCAAAGGTTACGGACAGCGCAAAGACGGTAGTCGCCACTATGCCTGCCAGGATAAGCGGCTTCCAGACCTTCTGTCTGAAAGCATCTTCTCTTGCAAATATCTCTTCGAGTTCGTTCTTATACCTTGACATATTTCCTCACCGATATACCGCTTCCGATAGATCCGATTATCACTCCCATAAGGAGGATCAGGACTATCTCAGCCCACATGATGTTGTGCGTGGGAACGAGCGCATAGAAACTCGTCGGCGCGATCTCGCTCATGGACTGGATATAGATGCCTCTGTAGATGACGACGGTTATGCCCCATGCGCAGATGGCACTGATTATTCCGACTATGGCGCCTTCAATGATATAAGGCAGTCTTATGTAGTTGTTCGTAGCACCTACGAACTTCATTATCTCTATCTCGTTTGCTCTCGAATAAACCGAGATCCTTACCATGTTGGATATGATGAACAGCGCGATCATGAACAGTATCGCGAATGCCGCCACGGTAGTGATGTTGACTATCCTCGATGCCCTCGACAGGAACTTCATTACGTTGCTCTCCTGCTGGACCTTGGATACGCCGTTATATGTAGCGATCTCCGCGCAGACCTGATCGGCAGTCGCCGGATCGCTGAGCCTGATGCTGAATGTGTGCGGGAGATACATGTTGTAATCAAAATCATCGAGGAGCGATGCGGAAGAGCCGAGGTTCGCCTTGTAGCTGTTGTAGTTGTCCTCAGGCGAAGCATAGTGGAATTCCATTATGTTCGGATTGTTATAGAGCTTGGCCTGAACGTCGTTCAGCTGCTCTTCCGTGCACTGCAGCTTCATGTACACCTCGATGGGAGGCCTCTGCGACAGTCTCGTCATTATGGTCCTGACATTCACCGAGAAGATGAAGAACACGCCCATGACGAACAGCATAAGAAGGATCGTCGTGATGGACGCCATCGTTACCAGCGGATGTCTGACTATTCCGCGGAATCCTTCCTTAACGGAATTGAAAAAAGCTCTTATACTCATCAGTCATCATCCTCCGGAACCATATCAATGTCAGAGGCCTGAAGAGGATCTGCAGATCTTGTCTTGAACTTCTCGTCGAGCTTTGCCTTGCGTCTGGCTTCTTTCTCGGCCTGCTTCTCGGCGCGTCTCGCCTCTTTCTGTGCTTTCTTCTCGGCACGTCTCGCATCCTTGTCGGATGCTGCGGGAGCGGTCTGCGAAGGAAATTCTATCGCACTCTCTTCTGCCGGCGCTTCTTCCGGAGCAGGAATCTCCTCTGCAGGAGCTTCATCAGCAAAGACAGGCTCTTCCGGCAGCACCTCTTCGGGAACCGGTTCTTCCTGCAAGGGCTCTTCCTTCAGGATCGGCTCCTCATTTGCTATTACTTCCTCGGGCACCGTTATCTCGATGACCTCAGGCTCTGCGGCAGGCTCCTCTTCAAGGAGCATCTCAGAGGGGATCTCAGTCTCCTCTTCCGCAGGGACAGGTTCTTCCGGTATCTGAACCGGCTCTTCCACGGGGATATATGTCTCCTGCGCAGAGTCGCCGAAAACAAAACCTCCGGTCCTCTGCTCGAATCCCTGGTCATCGTAAGAATCGCTGTATGCGCTGTCTTCTCCGAAAGCCAGGGCTCCGCCGGGGAGATTGCCGTAATCCTCTGTCGTGATGACACTGGGGGCTTCTTCCTTCTTCTCTTCGGTATAGCCGCTCGCCTTCTCATCACGCACGATGAGTCCGCCGTCTATCTCTATGACACGCTGCTTCATCCTGTCTACGAGGTTGCTGTCGTGCGTGCAGATGATGACTGTCGTCTTATTGCCTGATGTCTTGCCGTTCTTGTTGATCTCAAGGAGCATCGCCATGATGCTCTCGGATGTATCAGGATCCAGGTTGCCCGTAGGCTCGTCTGCGACTATGAGCTTGGGGTTGTTTACCATGGCTCTCGCGATGGCTACTCTCTGCTGCTCGCCGCCTGAGAGTTCCTGCGGATATGCGTTCGCCTTATCCTTCAGTCCCACTGCGGACAGGCAGATGCTTACCGTGTTGGCAAGGCTCTTGGGCGGAACGCCTATTATCTCGCCCGCGAAAGCGACATTCTCTGCCACGGTCTTCGTCTCTATAAGACGGAAATCCTGGTAGATCATGCCGATCTGACGCCTTAAGACAGGCACCAGGGCGCGGCTCATGTGAGCTATGTCAAAACCGTCGATCCTGACGGAGCCTTCCGAAGGAGACTCCTCGCAGGTTATGCACTTGAGAAGGGTCGATTTGCCCGAACCCGATTTGCCGATGACAAAAACAAAATCTCCGTCATCGATAGTGAAACTTACACCCTTGAGTGCCTCCACTCCGGATCTGTAAGTCTTCTTAACATCAATAAAATCAATCACTTGATAGAATTACCTTATCTTATTGTCGTTGGTATCGTTGAGATAATCGATATATATCCTTACCATCGTTGCCATCTTGAACAGCACCGCATCATCGAACTTTCTCAGGTCGAGTCCGGTCTTGGTCTTAACCTTCTCAAGACGGTATACGAGGGTATTCCTGTGTACGAACAGTTCTCTTGAAGTCTCCGAACCGTTAAGGTCGTTGGCAAAGAACGTGTCTATGGTCGTCCTTGTCTCCTCATCGAGCTGTCTGAAAGCATCGTTGGGGAATACTTCGCGGATGAACATCTCGCAAAGAGGCTTCGGGAGCTGATAGATCAGTCTGCCGAGACCTAACTTGTCATATCTGGAGATATCAGTCTCGCCGTCAAAGATCTTGGATACCTTGAGCGCGGTCATGGCATCCGAGTAGGACTTGCTGATATCCATAAAGGACGGAACGATCGAACCGACTGCGACCTTGGCGGTGCATCCCTCGGAATTCAGGCACGCGAGAATGGACTGGCTTGCCTCATCGATGAATTCGCCCCTGTCGGAATCCTCGCCAGCTGCCTCGGAAGAATCGATGATGACGATAGTCGTCGTGTCATCCATTGAGATGACCATAGTTGTATCGGAATCATTGTAGAGATTCTGGAGTATCTCGAATGCCTCGGTGCTCTGGTCAGCTGCCGTCCTTACGACGATAACGAGCCTTGCATCCTTGCAGTCGATCTTGAATCCGCGTGCGATCATCGGAACTTCGGATCTTATCTCATTGTCCAGAAGGACATTCCTTATGAAGATGGACTTCTCGGCATCCGTGCCCTTCTCCTTGGCGATCGTCTTGATCCACTCAGCGATCAGCTGCAGCGAGACCTTGGCATCAGCATCGGTACTCTCGACATAGATGACGTACTTGAGCTGCTCGCCTATATTGACCTTGAGATATGTACGGTCTGCAGTGGAGGCGAAAATATCTCCGCCGGACATAACCGCGCGGAAGGAAGGATCCGTCTCGCCTTCAAGGGAATCATCAGTAGCTGCCAGGATAACTCCCGAAGTATCCAGCACACCGCAATCAACGGGGAGGATGGTCTTTACCTGACGCATACACTTCTTGATCTCTTCCATATCTACACCTCGCCCTCTGAGCACAAATAATACAAGACTTACAGGAAGCCTCTTTAAATTCTATATTTTTTCGCAATTTGGTGCAAGCATTCAAAAAATAAGGCCGAACCCGAAGGTCCGGCCTTATGGTCAATCAGATTATCTAACCGATCAGGAAATGATGCTCTGCTCTGTGTCCTTATCGAAGATGTGAACACGGTTTGCATCGATAGCGAGGTCTACTACCTGGCCAACAGAGGACTGAGATGTAGTAGGGTCAACGCGGCATGTGAGAGGCAGAGAACCGTTAACTGTAACGTAGAGGTATGTCTCTGCACCGAGCATCTCGACGACGTCAACGTCTGCAGGGAAAGCTGCCTCAGGGTGATCAGTAACGTATGTGGAGTCATCTGTAAGAGCCTCAGGTCTTACACCGAAGATAACTTCCTGTCCGTCACGCTCCATAACTTCCTCAACTGCATATCTCTCAGGGAGCTTGATCGTAACGTTCTCGAATGAGATGAATACGTCAGAACCCTCAACGTTGATAACAGCATTGATGAAGTTCATAGGAGGCATTCCGATGAATCCTGCAACGAATGTGTTAACCGGGTTGTCATAGAGCTCCGTAGGAGAGTCAACCTGCTGAATGAAACCATCCTTCATAACTACGATTCTGGTACCCATGGTCATAGCCTCTGTCTGGTCGTGTGTAACGTAAACGAATGTTGTCTTAAGTCTGTGGTGAAGCTTTGTGATCTCAACACGCATCTGTACACGGAGCTTAGCGTCGAGGTTTGAGAGAGGCTCGTCCATGAGGAAGACCTTAGGGTCACGAACGATAGCACGGCCGAGAGCAACTCTCTGGCGCTGACCACCGGACAGAGCCTTAGGCTTTCTGTCGAGGAGATGCTCGATCTCAAGGATCTTAGCTGCCTCAACAACACGACGGTTGATCTCGTCCTTGCTCATCTTTCTGAGCTTAAGAGCGAATGCCATGTTGTCGCGAACTGTCATGTGCGGATACAGAGCGTAGTTCTGGAAAACCATCGCGATATCTCTGTCCTTAGGAAGAACGTCGTTAACGCAACGATCGTCGATGTAGATCTCGCCCTCGGAAATGTCCTCGAGACCAGCGAGCATTCGGAGAGTTGTTGACTTACCGCAACCGGAAGGTCCTACCAGGATAACGAATTCCTTATCTGCAACATCGAGATTAAAGTCTGAAACAGCTACAACGCCGCCATCATACTTCTTGTAAACATGCTGGAAAGATAAACTTGCCATTTTCTTACCTCCAAAGGGCCACGCCTATGGGCGGGCTAATTCATACAGAAATACTAACAAAGCCCCTTTTTGTTTACTATATGGCATTATTCCCAAAAAAAATTAAGCCTTTTTGTCATCACTAAAGCCCCGTTTTGTCTATAATTCCCATACAGTTTTTTGATTTTTGTGTGTTCTAACCAAAAAAGCAAGTATTTATGACAACTTCAGAGCGACTGAACCTGCATAATACTTTGTGCTATATGACAACGCAGCAGGCCCCGGAGGCACTATGTCACTGCAATGTAACCTTATATATAAGGCGTTAGCGCAATAATAAAGTGAGATTCTTGTTGACAATTGTATTTTTATGCATTATATTGCATAAATCTAACAAAGCGAAGGACTACTATATAAAGGACTACTATATATATGAGTACATTTAAAGTAAGTATCATAGGCGCTACAGGTTACGTTGGAGCGGAACTCGTAAGGGGTTTTGTCGCTCATCCTGATTTTGAGATCAAGGATCTGACCAGCAGGAGCTTTGCAGGCAAGGCTTTCTCCGATGTATATCCCGTATTCCGCGGAGTATGCGATACGATCCTGAGCGACAAGGATCCTGCCGAGGTCGGCAAGGAGAGTGATCTTGTTATCACCGCCCTGCCTCACGGCGTATCATCTGCCACCGTTCCCGTACTTCTCGAGACCGGCGTCAGGGTCATCGACCACAGCGGTGACTTCAGATACAAGGATCTGGCTACTTACGAGAAGTCATATAAGCTCGATCATCCTCATCCCGAGCTGCTCGAAGAAGCAGTATACGGTCTTCCCGAGTTCTACAGGGACGAACTTAAGACTGCAAGGCTCGTAGCCAATCCCGGCTGCTACCCCACATGCTCTCTGATCGCGCTTGCTCCCTTCCTTAAGAATAATCTAATTAAGAAAGATTCTATAATTATAGATGCCGTATCCGGAGTATCCGGCGCGGGAAGGAAGGCAGATCTGGCTTACGCTTTCTGCGAAGAAGACGATTCCTTCAAGCCTTACGGCGTAGTAGGACACAGACATACGACCGAGATCTCCGAGAAGTGCTCATTCCTCGCAGGCGGCAAGTCAGGCGACATAACTGTCACCTTTACCCCTCACCTCGCACCCTTCAAGCGAGGCATGCTGAATACGATATATGCCAAGCCTTCAGATGACTTCAAGGATGTATCAGCTTCCGTCATCAACGGCATTTATCAGGACTTCTACAAAGACGAGCAGTTCGTAAGAGTCCTTCCCGAAGGCACCATGCCGGATGTAAAGGCAGTCGCAGGTTCCAACTACATCGAGGTAAACGGTGTGTACGATGCGGATACCGGCATGATCAAGCTTTTCGCGGCGCAGGACAACCTCGGCAAGGGTGCTGCCCTCCAGGCGATCCAGGCGGCAAACGTAATGTTCGGACTTCCCGAGGAGACCGGACTCAAAGATATGGTAAGAGGCGTTTAATATGGCAAATCAAGGTAAGATGCCCGAGATCACGGGCGATATGAAGAATATGGTAAACAGGGCCGAAGTCCTCACCGAGGCTCTCCCCTACATCAGGAAGATGAGGGGGCAGACGATAGTCATCAAGTACGGCGGCAATGCGATGGTCAACGACGGACTCAAGCAGACCGTTATGGATGACATCACGCTGCTCAAGCTGGTCGGCATCAACCCCGTCATCGTTCACGGCGGCGGCCCCGACATCAACAACATGCTCGAGACCGTGGGTAAGGAATCCACCTTTGTAAACGGCCTGAGGTACACGGACAGCGAGACCATGGGCTAAGCGCAGATGGTACTGATCGGCAAGACCAACAAGGAGATCGTATCCGTTCTCTGCGGCAAGGGCTCGAAAGCGATCGGCATCTCCGGCATCGACGGCAACCTCATCGAGGCAGAGAAGATGACAGAGGACGCCGACGGCAATCCCGTTGATATCGGTTATGTCGGCAAGATCAAGAAGATCAACACCAAGGTCATCTCCATGCTCGCCAACGACGAATACATCCCCGTCATCGCCCCCATCGGTGTGGGCGCGGACGGCGAGAGCTACAACATCAATGCGGATACGGTGGCGGCTGAAGTCGCAGTCGCACTCCAGGCATCCAAGCTCATCATGCTGACGGATGTCGGCGGCGTGCTCGAGAAGCTCGCAGACGGCACGGACAGAGTCATCCCGGTGCTCGACGAGGAAGAAGTCGAATCCTGCATCGAGCGGGGCATCATCTCGGGAGGCATGATCCCCAAGATCTACGGATGCCTTGATACGATACAGCGAGGCGTGGGCAGAGCGCATATAATAGACGGAAGGATCCCGCATTCGATCCTACTCGAGATATTCACGAAGAACGGCATAGGCACAATGATAATAAAGGAGAAGAAAGAGAACTATGAGTATAGAAAATGATCTTTCCCTTATTCAGGATTTCGACAAGAACTATTACCTCCAGGTATTCAAACCGCTCCCCGTTGCCTTCGTAAAAGGCAAGGGCTGCTACCTTTTTGATACACAGGGCACCAAGTATATAGACATGATCGGCGGCATCGCGGTCAACTCGCTGGGTCATGCTCATCCGAAGCTCGTCGGAGCCATCAAGAAGCAGGCTTCAGAACTCATCCACTGCTGCAATTATTACTATATCCCCGGAAGATCCGAGCTTGCCTACAAGCTCTGCAAGAACAGCTTTGCAGACAAGGCTTTCTTCTGCAATTCAGGAGCTGAGGCCAATGAGGCAGCCATCAAGATCGCACGCGGATACTTCCACTATAAGAACGAGGACAGATACGAGATCGTTACTGCCAAGAACAGCTTCCACGGAAGGACTCTGGGCACCATCGCCGCTACCGGCCAGCCCAAGTTCAGCGAGCCTTTTGCTCCCGTGATGCCCGGCTTCAAGTATGTTCCGTTCAATGATTTCGATGCGCTCAAGGATGCATGCGGTCCCAAGACTGCAGCCGTCATGATCGAGCTCGTACAGGGCGAGAGCGGCGTGCATCCCGCAAACATCGAGTATGCAAAGCTCGTAGCAAGGTTCTGCAAGGATCACGGCATCCTTCTCATCATCGATGAGGTTCAGACAGGTATCGGCAGGACCGGCATGATGTTCTGTCATGAGAGATACGGCATCACTCCCGATATCGTTACACTCGCCAAAGGCCTTGCAGGCGGCGTTCCGATCGGCGCCATGCTCTGCACTGACGAAGTAGCCACAGGTTTCCATACAGGTGATCACGGCACGACATTCGGAGGCAACCCCCTGGCCTGCGCAGCTGCAAATGCAGTCCTTGATACCATCAAGGAGGAGAACCTACTCGTAAACGTCAACGATATGAACGCTTACCTTATGGAGAAGCTCACCAAGCTCAAGAGCAAGTACGACTGCATCACTGACATCAGAGGCCTCGGCCTGCTCATCGGCATCGAGTTCGACGAGCGCATCTCTGCTTCGCAGATGATGATCGAGATGTTCAGGAACGGAATCCTTGTAAGCTCGATCGGAACATCAACGATCAGGCTTGCACCTCCGCTCATAATCAAGAAGAAAGAGATCGATACCTTCTGCAAGGTGCTCGACTCGATCCTGAAGAACACGATCCCTGCCAAGAAGGATCTGCTCTCGGCTATCAAGGACAAGCTTCCGCAGACTTCCAAGAAGGTAAGCGTGGCATCCTTCGATAAGCTCCCCGGCGAAGAAGACGCACAGCAGATACCCGCAGAGCCTTCCGCGCCCGTTGCACCCGAAGATGATATGTGATCAAGGAGAGACAAAATGAAGCATTATATAGATTTCCACGAAGACGTTGCAATAGATGAACTTCCCTACCTGCTCGACATCGCAGCAGACATGAAGGCGAAGACCAAGGCCGGCATCGAGCACCACTACCTCAAGGGTAAGACCCTCGCGATGATCTTCACAAAGTCATCCACCAGGACCAGGGTATCGTTCGAGGTCGGTATGTACCAGCTCGGCGGACAGGCTCTGTTCCTCAGCAACAACGACATCCAGATCGGAAGGGGCGAGACCATCTATGATACGGCTCACGTTCTCTCCGGAATGGTCGACGGCATCATGATCAGGACCTTCAAGCACAGCGACGTCGAAGATCTCGCCAAGTACGGTTCCATCCCCGTCATCAACGGTCTTACGGATGACCAGCACCCGACTCAGATGCTCGCAGACCTGCTCACCATCAAGGAACACAAGGGCGACCTCAAGGGCCTCAAGCTCTGCTATGTCGGAGACGGCAATAACGTTGCCAACTCACTCCTCCAGGCTTGTGCAAAGGCCGGAATGGATGTTGCGATCGGATCTCCCGCTGACTATACCTGCCCTGACAAGTATGTTAAGCAGGCTCAGAAGGATGCAGAGATAACAGGCTCCAAGATCCTCATGACAACAGATCCCTTCGAAGCTGCCGAAGGCGCAGACGTAATCTACACTGACACATGGACATCCATGGGCCAGGAAGAAGAGAAGGCGAAGAGAATCGAGATATTCAAGGATTATCAGGTCAACAGCAAGCTCATGGGTGTAGCTCACAAGGATGCGATCTTCCTGCACTGCCTCCCTGCATACAGGGGTTATGAGGTTACGGAAGACGTCATCGACGGTCCCCAGAGTGTTGTTTTCGATGAGGCCGAGAACAGGCTTCATGCCCACAAGGCCATCCTGGTCAACTGCTACCTGAACTGATACATGCCGTACACCTTCCGCACGGCAACGAGTTCCGACGCACCTGCACTGTCGCGCCTTCTGAAGGCTGCGATGCTGACTTACTGCGCGAACTCGGGGATATCCGCAGCCATGCTCGAAGCAATGAACGAGGATGTCGAGGCGATCGAAGACAGGATCAAGCACTGCACCTGCCTGTGCTGTATGGACGGTGATGACATCGTAGCAACCATTACTTTCAACGTGATCGATACACCTCAGAAGCTGAGCTTCTCTCGCAAGACCTTAAGCTACCTGTCCAGATTCAACAGGGTCGGCTACATATCGCGCTTTGCTGTCAGAGAGGATCTGAGGAACGAAGGGCTCGGCATCGAGCTCGTCAACAGGGCGGTGGCTCTTGCCGCAGAAGAGAAATGCGGAGCCGTACTGCTGCACTCCTCCGCATCTAACAGATCAATGGTGGAATTCTATAAGAACCGCGGCTTCGAACTCATCGACTTCGAGAACTCAAGAGGCTACGACCGCGGACTGTTCTCAAACCGTCTTGGTTAAGATCACGACGCAGTCTTCTGCGCGGGGATCCTTGCTTACCGCTTCAGAGACTTCCTCAGCCTTCTTCTCATCGTCAAACAGAGCAAACACTGCACTGCCCGAACCCGTCATCGCGGCAAAGGGCGCACCTGCATCCTTAAGGGCTTCGATTATCTCCCCGATCTGAGGCACTGCTGCCACGGCAGGAGCCTGAAGGTCGTTGACCAGAAGATCTCCGCCGGAGAGGAATACTTCGAGCTTATCTGCGAGCGAATCCTTCTGCTCGGTAAGACCGGAGATGTACTCTGCATAAGCTTCACCGTCAAACTCATCCAATTCCGCAGAATCTATCGCCTTGAAGCATTCCGGAGTCGATACTCCCGCAGAAGGCTTTACTATCAGTATCGGAATATCCGCGAGACTTGCGATGGGCGTTACTTCTTCCCCCACCCTCTCGCACAGGCATGTCCCGCCGTAGAGGAAGAACGGCACATCGGCACCCACGTTGACCGCAAGCTTGCCGAGCTCTTCTTCCGTAAAGGGACTTCCGAAATGCTCCTGCAATATGATGAGGACAGATGCCGCATCTGAGCTTCCGCCGCCCATGCCGGACTCGGAAGGGATATTCTTCTTGAGCTTGATGACCGTACGGGGGAAAGCATATCTGCCGTCAGAATTACCTTCGGCATCCAGCTTGTTGTGGAGACTTGCATAGAATCTGTCGGCAGCCTTGTAGCAGAGATTCTTCTTGGGGACAATATCCGTTCTGCCCTCGCACTCTACCACGATATCCGAAGGGCCTTCGCCGCCTATCGATACGATAAGCTCATCGCTGAAATCTATCTCCTGCATTACCGTGTACAGTCTGTGATAGCCGTTCGGAAGGGTACCGCAGACCCTAAGGAAAAGATTTACCTTAGCGCTTGCCGATGTTTTGTAAGTCTCGATTTTTTCCATGATAAAGATTTTACAATAAGTAACTTGTAAAGAAAAGTTTACAGACAAAAAAGTCACCCCGTACCTGCTCACGAGATGACTTGGTTATTCACATTAGTTCTGCACGTATCAGACTGCGAGCTCTTCTGCCTTCTCGGGCATTACGCCTACGCGTACCGTTCTTGTGAGAACATCGATGTAGCTGAAGGATACCAATGATTCCTTGCCGTTCTCACCCTGGCATCTGAGTGTAAATACGTTGGGATAGCAATGCTCGACTGTACCGATGTAAGTGATGATCCTCTTACGGCCGCCATTAGTCTTGCAAACGATCCTCTTTCCCAAAAGCTCTTCAAACTTCTCGCGGCACTTAGCCAGATCTGAACTAATTATCATTGGCACATGTCCCCCAAATCGAAATATACACAACTCTAACATTTACTTGATAATTTGTCAACGAAAAACACTATATATAGTGGAAATTTATCACAACTCTCACAAAATATTGTGTTCTGAGCCCATATTTGAAAACTCCTATATTTTTCTTTAAAATCGAAGGGTCAATAAATACCGGGGGTAATCAGTATGTTAAGTGACATTGAGATAGCTCAACAGGCCAAGCCTGAACATATAGAGAAGATCGCGGGAAAGCTCGGCCTTGCCGCTCAGGATATCGAGTGTTACGGCAAGTACAAAGCCAAGATCCCTCTCGATGTCCTGGATAAGATCCCGGATAACCCGGATGCAAAGCTGATCCTCGTCACCGCGATGAATCCCACGCCTGCAGGCGAAGGCAAGACAACGGTAAGCGTCGGTCTCGCGCAGGCACTGAGCAAGATCGGCAGGAAGGCCGTACTGGCGCTTCGTGAGCCTTCCCTCGGCCCCGTCTTCGGCGTAAAGGGCGGCGCATGCGGCGGCGGATACTCGCAGGTAATCCCGATGGAAGATATCAATCTTCACTTTACCGGTGACATCCACGCCATCACCACGGCAAACAATCTTCTTGCCGCAATGATCGACAATCACCTCTATCAGGGCAATGAACTTGATATCGACCCCGACCGCATATTCTGGAAGAGATGCCTCGACATGAACGACCGCACTCTCAGGAACGTCACCATCGCATCGACAGGCGGCAAGAGCGGCATCACAAGAGAAGATCACTTTACGATAACCGCAGCCTCCGAGGTAATGGCCACATTCTGCATGGCAAAGGATCTCAAGGATCTCAGAACAAGACTCGCGAGACTCGTGGTCGCACAGGATAAGTCCGGCAAGAACATAACAGCCGGCGATCTCGGAGCGGACGGCGCCATGGCTGCTGTCCTTAAGGATGCGCTCAACCCCAATCTCGTACAGACACTCGAGGGCGTGCCCGCATTTGTTCACGGCGGCCCGTTCGCGAATATCTCTCACGGATGCAACACCATAATCGCGACCAAGGCTGCGATGAAGCTCGGTGAGATAACCGTTACCGAGGCAGGCTTCGGTGCAGACCTCGGAGCCGAGAAGTTCCTCGACATCAAGTGCCGCGAGGCAGGGATCCGCCCCAATGTATGCGTGATCGTCTCCACGGTCAGATCGCTCAAGTACAACGCAGGCATCGACAGATCAGAGCTCAGCAAGCCTGACCCGGATGCCGTAAGAAGAGGTTTCGTCAATCTCGCGAAACATATAGAGAACATCAATTCCTTCGGAGTGCCCGCGGTAGTTGCAGCCAACAGGTTCCTGTCAGATACCGACGAGGAGCTCGCCGTAATGGAAGAAGAGTGTGCCAAGCTCGGAGCATCCTTTGTCCCGGCTGAGATTTTCGCGAAGGGCGGAGAAGGCGGCATTGACCTGGCGGAAGCCGTCCTTGCCAAGATGGATGTATCTCCTGGCAAGCTCAGCTATACCTACGAACTCACCGACAGCGTCGAAGACAAGATAGTAAGCATCGCGAAGAAGATCTACGGCGCAGGAGACGTCAACATCCTTCCCGAAGCAAGGGAGAAGCTGGACAGATATGTCGCGGGAGGGTACGGGGATCTTCCCGTCTGCATGGCAAAGACGCAGTACTCACTCTCGGATGATGCCAAGGCTCTCGGACGTCCCGAAGGCTTCACGCTCACTGTAAGGGACTGCCATCTGTCCGCAGGAGCAGGATATATCGTATGCC
>R26__coassemble_131_pt1 | contig 50323 bp, 44 predicted proteins | sample R26__metabat2_low_PE_020 | metagenome-assembled genome bin R26
ATCGTGTAAACCCCAAAAGGGTTTCGAGAGTTCGAATCTCTCCTTCTCCGCCAGAAAAATAACCTCTCGAATTTAGTTTTATCGAGAGGTTTTATTTTTTCTACAGGGACTTGCCTTATGTGGCGACTTAGTTGTCTTACTTAAAAAGCATCATTTCACCGGCAGTCCTAAAGACTGTAAAAGATTAAGAGCAGCTTCTGTATCCTCTTGTCCTAATGTGCAGATTTGAAAACACATCTTGTCACTGTAGTAATATCCGTTAAAATCGTAGATACCCTTAACATCTTGAATGTCATAGCGACATTCAAGATCATGATAATCACCCCAACCGTCATATTCGTACCACCAGTTATAGTATTCTTGAGCATCTTCCTTAGTCTTGAAAATATAGAACACGATACATGGAGACTCCGGATCCTCTTCCCAGCCGATCCTTCTTATGCAACACTCCAGATCATAGCTATTTTTAAACCCATCCTGTAGTTGAAGCTCCGTCGGTTCCTTTGTGTAATCTTCCAGAACCTCGAAATCGACACCTTCCTCGTATCCGAAATACTGCTCTAATGCAGCAATCATCTCATCCTTTTCCACAGGATCAAACTTAGTCTGGCACCCGCACAACACAAACGCCATACTTATTAGAAGAACGAAAGACGAATTACACCTCGTTCTTTATCATAAGATTAAACTGACAAAGCGAGCGCCCTGTCAGTAAAATTATACACTATGCTTTGTCGGCATTATTGCGCCTTGATGCGAGAAACAATAACACATCACTGCACGAAAGATGCGCTCGGGATTATGCGGATATCTGGAACAGAGTCTCTGAGGATCAAAGGAAAAAAACGCATATCTTTGCTTATCTTTCCAGCCCGAAAGGCTCAACAGCCAGACGTATGTTTGAATTAATCTGGCTCTCAACCGGATCCGGGATAACCATCAGCACATTTGAAGCCATGCTGCATTGATCGTATTGGTTGCGCAATATCCATTCCACAGTACAGATGTTGCCGTTACTGCTTCTGACGACCACAGTGTACTGGATCCTAACGGACCTTACGAATCCAACCGTTTTCTTCTCTTTAGAGACAACCACACCTTCAGTAACAAGGTATTTCCTGTTAGCAAGTCTGCTATAAAGAGCCAGACTGTCAATATAAGAGTATAGTGTCAGTCCGAGGTTGATCAGGAAGAGTGCTGCAACTACGATCTGAACGGTGAGCAACGGCATAACACCGGAGAACAATAACACTAAAGCACTAAAGTTGATCAGCCCGTCAATGATCGTCTCAACCATCAGCGGGAAATCGGAATAATACCACAGCCTTATGCATCTGATAAAGCGGAATATCATGGGGAAGAGAACCAGAATATACGCAGTTACTCCAAGCGCCCAATGAACTTCGGCAGCAAATGTATAGACAAAAAACATCATCAGAAAACCCAAAGACTGGATTATGAGATTAATGGCCAACACTATTAACTCACCTCTGAGACGAGGCTTGAAATAACGCATAACGCGTTCATGAATATTTCCTTCAGGTCGTTTTAAATCATATGAAGAATCTGCCATGGTTTCCTGCTTTAACCGGTCGAAGCGGTCTCACGTCTTTTTGCCAAAGTCTTCTCGAACATCTCATCTGCAGTATCGGGGAAAGCGTCATATATCACACGCGATCCTACTTCCGTTATTCCGCCCTTGGTCGCCACTCTGGATACTACATCTTTAAAGCTCATATCTTTTTGGAGCATCAATTCGCCTGTTGAACAGAGTGTGTTCAGGACCATGCTGATTATCTGCTCATCAGATATCGACGTGTGCTTTTTGGCTGACTTGCAGATGACATCGAACATAGATGCAATGAATCCCGGCATACAGCTTACAAGTTCAGATCCCATTCCCATCTCATTCTCAGGTAATTCTATGACATTACCGATACAGGAGAGAAGTTCTTCTAACGCATCTTTATCCTGATCTCCTGCAAGTCTGTTATAAGTGACCAGAGTCTGCGATCTGTTGATCTCGGCAGTTACACTGGGGATCACCTTCGCATACTTTAGGACCTTTATCTTCTCCAGCGAATCGAAAGTGATACTTCCGTTAAGGGAGATGATGAGAGCGTCTTCTCTCACAACATCGGAGATCTCCTGCAACACTAAGAGAATGTCTTGGGGGCGGGTGCATATGAAGATGATATCCGAAGCCCTTGCAAGATCGGAATTCGAACTGCATACGGTATACTTGCCGGGAGCTTCTTCTATCTTCGATAATGTTCTGTTGGATATAAACAATCCATCACAATTAGCTTTGCCTGATCCGGCGAATTTTGTAAGCAGCATCTTGCCCATGCTGCCGTAACCTATGATCCCGATCCTATTCATGTAAGATGCTCCTTCTCTATCTTTGCAATGGTATCTTCGAGGATCGCTTTGCGAAGCTCCGTGAGCCAGTCTGAGAATGCGACAGTATCGAAAGCATATGTCTTATTCAGTTCGTATTCGTTTTCCGACCAGGTGCCAAGCGGTGACTCGTTGTGCTGGATCAATGCTTCCAGTTTATCCAGGGCCTTATACAGCTTAGCTTCAGCCGTCTCCTGTGCATTCATCTCATCGTACAAAGCAGCAATGTCAGCTGATATTTCTTCCGGGAGCGATTTAACCCACTGATCCAACAGAGTATCTTCCTCAGCTCTGTCCGCATCAGTCTTAACAAAAGTAGGAATGTCTCCGGTAAAGCACTCGCCGAGATCATGTATAAGACACATACTTACGACCTTATCCATATCAAGATCAGGGAACTCGTGCCGCAGAAGTGAAGCCATGAGTGACACTCTCCAACTGTGCTCTGCCACGCTCTCCGTTCTTCCGTTTGTAGTCGTACAATGTCTGGGAGTATCTTTGAGCCTCTCGGCGACATGTAATATCTCAAGGTATTCTCTTGCATTCATATTCTTATGTTTTCCCTTCCTCACGATAAAGGCTCTCTGTTGCTTCATCACGCTTAATGAATGCGAAGAAGCCTTTCTTATCCGTGACAATGACGACTTCGGTATGAGGCACCAGTTTGAAGATATTCCTGTAACCTACATATCCGAACAGCTGCGGCTTGCCGTCTTCGATATATGCACCTTCGCATTTCTCATATACGACATATTCTATCGTAACGGTCTTGCAGATGAGGTCTTCCGGCAGCCGGCTGGCAAGGAGCTTGCTGTAATGGCTCTCCTGATCTTTCTGCATCTTACCTTGGTCAATATGTATGAACAACCATGGGGCAGCAGCGAACACCCAAAGCACAGTGAACACCACCGATATTGCGACAACTATATTAGGATGAGCTTCACCGAACGGAGATGCGATCAGCGCGATCGGGACCAGAAAAACAGGTAAGATGATGACTGTAATCAAAGCGATAGTCTCGAAGCCGGTCTTCTTCTTGGTGTCGACATGGAACATGACAAGCTCGGGATGAGTCAGGAACACCTGCCGTTCTTCACTCGTTACTTTGCGTTCCATTACAGTATCTCCTTGATCCTTCTGACCGCTTCCTTAAGGACGCTTCTCGGACAGGCAAGATTGAGTCTTATGAAGTTCTCATAGTCTTTGCCGAAGAAGCTTCCTTCGGACACGCGGACATGTGCTTTGGTGAGGAGCTTGCGGGAGATGTCCCCATACGCAGAACAGTCGATCCAGACCAGGTATGTCCCCTCGGGCTCCATCATCTTAAGTCCGGTGTCTTTTAATTCCTCTCGGAGAAGATCGATGTTGCTTTCGAGATATGAGATCAGCTCGTTAAGCCAGGGTTCGCCGTATGTGTAGGCAGCCCGGGTGGCACTTATTCCCATCTTGCCCAGACCGTAGGCTCCTGTCGTTACAGCTTCCCTGTCTATCATGCCAAGGATATCTGTGTTCGATGAGATGATGTTGGCGGCCTGTATGCCTGCGATATTGAAGGTCTTGGTAGGGGCGGTGAGGACAACGCATTCGTTGCCTGCCACCTTTGCCATCGGTATGTGTTTGTGCCCGTATAGAGTAAGGTCAGCGTGTATCTCATCACTGACGATGAAGACACCGTGTCTCTTGCAGATGTCTGCGACAGTCCTGAGTTCATCTTCGGTCCAGACCCTGCCGCCGGGATTGTGGGGAGAACACCAGATAAGGAGTTTGACATCGTCTTCGACTATCCGGGCTTCCATCTCGTCATAGTCTATCTCGTAGCGGCCGCCTGCGTTCTTAAGCTGCAGTGCCGTGAGAGGTCTTCCGTTACCTTCCACACAGCGCCTGAAGGGACCGTAGACAGGCTCGAAGATCATGACGTGATCTGTTTCATCTGTAAGAACGCGTACGGCGTAGGATATCGCCAGAACGACTCCGGGGAGCTTCAGTATCTGATCGCTTGTCACTTCCCAGTCGAAGCGTCTGCGCATCCAGTTAATAACGGCATCATCGTAAGTCTTGTCAGCTTCCGAATAACCGTAGATCCCTTCTGATGCGGTGCGGACGAGAGCGTCGATCACCTCGGGCGGGCTCTTGAAATCCATGTCAGCCACCCACATCGGGATGAGATCGTCGATGCCGTTCACTTTCTCATACTTGATATCGTCAGGTGTATTCCTGTCTGTTATGCTGTCGAAATCATACATAAGATCACTTCTCTCTTCTGAAGACCGTGTGGCGGCCCTTTCTGACGATGACCGGGATCGCGCCGATGACCGCACCTAAGGATTCGACCATAAGATCCTGCATTGTGTCGATAAGACCGATATCCAGATAGCCGCCGACTCCGAGCGAGCGCCCGCCGACGATCACATCATTGATGTTCGTGACCGGTTCTGCTATCCCTGCATCACGGCCCAGCGTAGCGGAAACTATCGTATGTATCACCGTGTCGGTCTGAGTGTCCAGCCTGAGCCATGTGTCCAGTCCGTATTCCACGAATTCCCATGCGACCGACAGCGCCATCGAGCAGCACAGTCCGAAGAACGCCAGGAGCAGATAGTTCGAATCGATATCATCTTTGCCGCGGTAGAGATTTCTTGCAAGTTCTATGCCCAGCAGTGCGAATATCACACCCGCTGACAGGTGCAGCATCTTGTCCCACCAGGGCAGGATTATGTATAGGTTATATGCGTGTCCGAGCATGGGCCCGATAGAATACCCGAGACCTATCATGAAGGCCACGATAGTAAGCTTTTTCCTGAACAGATACTCGATGAAGAGCGGTACAGGCACAAAGATCAGTGTGGCGGCAGTCAGGGCTATGCGCGTCCACTCTCCGTCAAACGAGATCGCGACCAGGGATGCGGCAGTAAAAAGTTCTGCCATTACAAGCAAGACCAGCTTAGGTATATCGACCCTGTCAGTTCTTAATCCTCTGCCCATAGCTCCTCATTGCTCCAGTATGCTCTTAGCCGCGAGATATGCTTCACTCATGCAGGCCTGAAGGTTATATCCGCCGCTTATGCCGTCTATATCAAGAGCTTCGCCGATGATATAGAGTCCGGGCACCAGCTTGGACCCCATGGTCTTGCGGTCGACTTCGCGAAAGGAAACTCCGCCTCTCGTAACATATGCCTTATCAATATCGGGGATGCTGCCTATACCGATCTTAAGGTGCTTCATCTCGCGGCATATCTTCTTGCGGTTCTCTCTGGTGAACCCCTGTGCATACATATCTTCAGTGCCGGCCTTAGAAGTTATCTCGGCTGCGACCGAAGCGGGGATATATCTCGACAGGAGGTTTGCCATCTTCGTATCCGCATGTTCGTCTATCAACTTCTGCAGCTGCCTGTCGAATTCTTCGTCGCTTACGGACGGAACAAGATCCAGCTCCAGACAGGTGTTGCGTATATCAGAAGGTATCTCCCTGGAGATCTCCATCACGGCAGGACCTGTCAGACCGAACTCGGCGAAAAGAACCTCTCCCTCATACGAAGCGATCTTCTTATCCGCATGCCACACCGACACTGCTGCACTTACCGGCACACCGCTTAAAGCGCTGCACATGCCGGAAGAAACTTCGTCCGCTCTTACAGGTGCAAGAGCAGCCTTCACTGGTTCAACAGTATGTCCGAGACTGCCCGCAAGGGTATAGGAATCTCCCGTTGAACCGGTCTTGGTAAAGGAGCTTCCGCCGCATGACAGGATGATGAAGTCAAAGTCATAACGGCCATTGTCCGTAGTAACCTCGAAGACTGATGTCTTGCTTATGGCTGATACCTTTGTGTTGGTGATGATTCTCGTGCTGTCTGAGATATAGGATAAGAGAACATCCCTGACCTTTACGGCACTGTCGCAAACAGGGAAGATCCGGTTGTTGTCCTCTTCCTTGAGAGACAGACCGAGATCATTCTCGACAAAATGTATCGTGTCTTCGGGACCGAACTGCCTAAGGGCTGGATAGATAAAATTCCCGGCTTCGTGGTAGCCGTTCTTAAGTTCGGAGGCTTCCTTTAAGTTTGTGATATTGCACCTGCCGTGGCCCGTGAGAGTGAGCTTTATGCCGGGAACGGCATTCTTCTCGATCAAGGTAACGTCGATGTCTCTGCCGCAAGCCAGGCGTTTGAACTGGCAGGCCGCAAATAGACCTGCTGCACCGCCGCCGATTATTCCGATCCTGATGCTCATCTTGCCTCCTTGTCCGATTATATCATTAATTTGAAGAGGCTATTTTGAACATAAACTTGGCATAAACATACTTTATGTTGTAGAAATCCTGATAAATCGGTCTATTATATTGGTATTAACCGGGTTGGAGGAAAATTAATGAATAAAGTTGCTAAGAAGATCACGACTGCGGTTCTGCTGATGGCAATGGTGCTGTCGGTTGCTGCATGTTCCAAGATCCAGAGCAAGACAACGGAGCAATTCAAGAAGGCCGTCATCGACAGCCGCATCGGAGCACAGACTCAGGACTTTACCACCACCAATGGTAACGGCTGGGATTATATCGAGTTTACCATGAATGACGGATCTGACATCGTAGTCGATTCCTTATGCTGGGTGTTCGATGACAAGGCGGAAGCCAAGAGCGAATACGATGCAGTCTATAAATACTACATGGGACTTGTTGAGACAGGCGTCTTCAGCGGCTCAAGGAATGAACTGGACAAAGGTGATTATGCTTACTTCACGATAAAGGGCACAGGCAACAGCGAATACATCTACGGCGGTTGGTATTATTCAGGCAACTCGCTTGTGTACGTTTGTACGAATGTCGATTCTGACGATGCCAGGACCAAAGTCAACAAGATCCTTGATCAGCTCGGCTACCCCAAGCCCTGACAAAAGTAAAAACTGAAGATAACAAAGGACTGCAGCAGTGCAGTCCTTATTTTTGTTCTCTGATAGTATGTCCGGCTCAGTTCGAGCTGTCCCTTAACTTCGAATACTGCCTGATCTCGTCTGCGATCTGGGAGTTGATGGACTGGATCATGTCCTTGGCGGGCATTGCCACATAGTAACCCTGAAGCAGATCGACGCCGAGCATGACAACGGTCTTCAGTTCTTCTGAAGTCTCGACTCCTTCTGCGAGTGCTACGATGCCGTTGCTGTGCGCGAACTCGATAACATCCTTCACGAAATGCTGTTTCTGCGGACTGTCCTGAATACCCGACAGAAGGGCACGGTCGATCTTCACGTAATCCGGAGTATATCTTAAGAGGTTGGATACATTCGAATAACCGGTACCGTAGTCGTCAACGGCGGTCTCGATTCCCATCCTGCTATATGTCTCCTTCATGTGCTCGAGTTCGTTATCCGATATTTCTGACTGCTCCGTAAGTTCGACTACGACAGAGCCGGGCATTGATTCGATCAGATCTTCGAGCATCTTGATATCCTTGTCCGAGAGCATGTGTCCGGGGATGGAATTGATGAATATCTTCTTGCCGTCAGACAGGATCGCCTTGTGCTTCATCATCTCATGGATGACATTGGAGAAAGTCAGCCTCTCGACTTCATCGAGCTTGTCATAGAACTCGGAATATCTGAGGATGACCGGCGGCGGAAGATACGGTACGGAGTCAGCTCTCATGAGTGCCTCATAAGAGAATATCTTCGCGGTCCTTGCATCGACGATTGGCTGGAAGTGATAAGAGATCTTGTTCTCGGAGAGGATCTGCAGAACCACACGGGCTTCCTGCTGCTCTTCTTCAGTGAGATTCTCGCGTGAGAGCTTCAGACGTTCGATCTTGCTGGAGTTCTTGCGGCCGATGGCAACATTGACCAGTTTCTCAACATCCTCAGTCGTCTCCGGACTTCCGAAGTCGGTGCCGTAGTAGAGCTCGACAGTGTATTCGGATGCGGCGTTGGAATTCGCTATCATGTCAAAGAGTTTGTCTCTTTCCTCGAGAAGTTCGCGGTCATCGGGATCTCTGGTTATACGCAGAGCCACAAGCTCGTCATTGGCAGGCCTGAAGCACAGACAGTTACGTGATGAGAAGACATTCTCCAGTGCGCTTGCGACGTTGACTATAACATTGTCACCTTCCTGACGGCCGAACGCATTGTTGATGGAAGACAGACCCTTGATGTCTATGGCAAGAGCTCCCATGTATCCGCCGTTGTTGTGCATCATGTGCAGGAATGTCTCAGCCTGCTCGAGGAACCCCTTGTAGGTAAGAAGACCTGTCAGGTTATCAGTTGTAATGCCCCTTCTGGCGATCTTGGAACTGCTTATGATATTGTCGCTTCGTCTGAAGCATTCGAATCCTCTGCAGATGGCCCTGAGCCATGCGCGGTATTCTGCCGATATTACGACGGGCCTGCCGTCGAATCTTACTGCCGTATAACCGAAGACGCTGGAATCAAAGAAGATCGGCATGAAGTAGTATACCGAGGGCTTCTCGCGTTCCTCAAAAAGTTCGGGGAGCATGACCTCCCTGTCGAACAGGGTATCAGTCAGGATCTTGTCGTTGTTCTCCTGCTCGGCGCCGCACCTGATGACGTGCATTATCTTCCGCTCGAATGATTCCTCGGAGTCACCGAATGAAGGATTGACACAAAGGTTGAAGCTGTCGAAGCCCCTGATCAGATGCATGGAACTGAAGATCGTGCCGATGAGCCCGGAGAAAGAGGTCTGTTCTATCAGGTCTTCATCCATGTGATTGAATGGCGAGAACAAAGATGACAGAGACAATTCAGTATCTCAGGAGTCTCTCTTGTAATAAGTCGGTCTGGCGCTGTCGCATCCGCATCCGCACGTACCGCCGATGAACATCTCGGGAGGGACTTTGGCTGTCTCTGCTTCAGTTCCGGTAATCAATGCGTGCGCCATAAGAGCCGTATTGACGCCGAGTTCGGTCGAAGCTATCGGGATGGATGTAAGAGGTACGGGAGCATGTCTTCCGTCTTTGTTGGAATCGAATCCCACTACCACGATATCCTCGGGTATGGAATACCCGTGCGCGGACATGACCTTGGCAAATCCCAATGCCATGCAGTCATTTGCGCAGGCCAGTGCCTCGGGAAGATTCTCTCCGCTCTTGAGCCAGCTGTCGGCCAGACTCTCGCCGCTCGTGTACCAGAAGTCGCCGTAGAACACACGGCTCTCGTTGAACTCTATTCCATGCTCTGCCAGAGAGTCCTTATATGCATTCAGTCTTATTATCGAATGCGGATGCCAGGACTTGCCGGTAAGGAAAGCGATATCCCTTAAGCCGTGCTTCTCGATAAGGTGGTCTATCACCATCTTCTCAGGCGTGTAATTGTCTATGTGTATGGAAGGGAAATATCTGCTGTTCTGGTCGACGAAGATGACCTTACCCTTGTATCTGTCGTGAAGATCGTTCTCGATCTGCTCGGACAGACCCTTGGTCTGAATGGTATCTGCCAGGACTACGATACAGTCGAAGTGTTCATAGTTGATGAGCTTGAAGATGGAGGCATCACCGAGGGCACGACCCTGGGTGTTCTGGTATTTGATGTACATCGCGAAGACGGCAACATCGTAATCGCGCTTGAAGGCCTCCTCAAGGAATCCCTTGAGGAAAAGAGACTGAGTGAACTCCTCAGGCTGTGCGATAAGTACCGCGATCTTCTTGCGACTATTTTCCATCATAATTACATATTATGCACGGAGATTTTAAATCGCAATTAGTATTGAGAAAAGACATTGTAAATTGTGTCAGTTTGATTGTTTATATATCAGTAATCTAATGTTCATTTCCTACCGTCTTGGTAGCTATGACATCTATACCCGTTCCGCCCGCATTACGGACGATGACATCGCCGATCTTAACGGGTGCGGATACCGATGCTGACCTGATATCTCTCATCACGTCGCTGACCTTATCTTTTGGCACATCTCCGGCTGTCTTTACGGACACTACGGGTATCTCCCCGCCGGTTACCGGGACTGTTGATGTGACGGTCCTCACGGGCGCCGTTACTTCCTGTCGTCCGTAGTCAGCGCCGCGCGGACAGGTGTTGCCGGTGACGGTTACTTCACCGCCGTCAACCGTGACCAGGAGCTGGCATCCCATAGGGCATCTGATGCATGTCAGGTTATGTTCTTCCATTGCCTTATTCCTCCAGACAGAGCCTGATCGTATCCGTCCCGGATGCTGATTCCAGATCCTTCTTAAGGATCACGATCTGCTCCATCTCACCGGGTTTGACGATATTCTTTCTCTGTTCTCTCAGCTTGGCTGTTCCGAGGTACACGCAAAGCTTCCTGTCACGGTAGACCTTGTCGACCCTGAACCTGACAGTAATGCTGTCTTCCATATCCGCGGGTGATATATACTGCGGTACGGAGTAGCGTATGCCTCCCTCTGTTACAACCTTAATGTCTGACTGATGATCGCGCTTCCTGCCTGATACGAATTCGGCCGACATCCTGCCCGCGCGCGATGCCTCCTGTGATACATGATCCACAAGGTCATGCACATGCAGCACATTACCGCATGCGAAGATCCCTTCTGCCGATGTCTCGAGATCATCTCTTACATCAGGGCCGCCTGTAATGCGGTTGATGTCGATGCCCGCCTGTCTCGTAAGTTCATTCTCAGGGAGAAGACCGCAGGACAGCAGGAGTGTATCACAGTCATAGTGGACCTCAGTTCCGGGGATTATGTTCCTGTCCTTGTCCACTTCGGATATATCTATTCCGGTGACGCGTTCCTTACCGTATATCTTCGAGACCGTATGACTGAGGAGCAGGGGAATTCCGAAGTCGTCAAGGCACTGTGTGATGTTGCGCTGAAGACCTCCCGAATAGGGCATGAGCTCAGCCACGCACAGCACCTTTGCTCCTTCCAGTGTCATCCTTCTTGCCATGATGAGTCCGATGTCTCCTGAACCCAGCACGACAACTCTTCTTCCGATGCATTTACCTTCTATGTTGACCAGCCTTTGAGCCGTTCCTGCCGTATAGACACCTGCGGGGCGGAATCCCGGTATTCCGAGTGCACCGCGGGGTCTCTCGCGGCATCCCATGGCAAGTACGACGGCGCCTGCTTCTATGGTGACAACGCCTTCGCTGCCGTTCATGTAAGTCACGCATCTGGTATCAGATACATCAGTAACGATGGTATCGAGCTTATATTCGATACCGCGTTCCGCTGCCAGTGAGATGAACCTGTCCGCATATTCTGGACCGGTGAGTTCTTCCTTGAATGTGTGAAGGCCGAACCCGTTATGGATGCACTGGTTAAGTATGCCTCCGAGCCTGTCGTCACGCTCGATGACGAGTATGTCTCTTGATCCGGCATCGTAAGCTGCAACTGCTGCGGCAAGACCTGCGGGACCTCCGCCGATTATGACGATATCACGCCTTGTCATCAGAACGGTCCTCCTTGCTGCACAGGATCTCAGATCCCGGAATATTCTTGCAGACATCTTCTTCGGGGATGCCGAGTTCTTCAGCCAGGATGCTTATGGTGCGCGGAGTGCAGAAGCCTGCCTGGCATCTTCCCATGCCCGGGCGGACGCGTCTTTTGATGCCGTCCAGGGATCTTGCTCCGGGATTCCTTCTTATCGCATCTCTAATCTCGCCTTCGGTGACGTTCTCGCAGCGACAGACTATCCTGCCATATGCGGGATCTTTGCGTATGAGTTCAGCGCGGTCTTCGCTGCTGAGAACCATCGGCTTTACGAAACCTTTGCGGGTGGATATGAAGTTTTCTTTTGGTGCTGCACCGAACTTTGCCGCTATCATTCCTGCGAGCATCTCGCCGATAGCAGGGGCAGAGGACAGGCCCGGAGAATCTATTCCTGCGGCATCGAAGAAACCGTCAGCTGATTCTCCTATGATGAAGTCCTTACCGTCCTCGGTCGCACGAAGTCCGGAGAACGAAGTTATCGTTTTGGCATACGGGATGCCCGGGACGGAATCCAGAGCTTTTGTCTTTATATAGTTCATCCCGTCAAGCGTGGTGGAAGTATCTTCCTTGTCATCAAGATCTTCGGCATTGGGGCCAACCAGAATGTTCCCGTGTACGGTAGGGGTGACGAGCACGCCCTTGCCTCGCGCAGTAGGAAGGCGGAAGATCGTGTGACCTGTTATGTCTCCCGCGTCGTGATCAAGGAGCACATATTCGCCCCTTCTGGGAGTGATGTGTATGGGATTGTCGGGGCACACGAGATTGTGCAGCTTATCGGCATAGACTCCTGCGCAGTTGACTACTGCCTTTGTGCTGATATCGCCGGAACCGGTTGACAGCTTATAGCCGTCATCGGTACGGGTAATGTTCGTGATGTTGGTAAGGAACCTGAATTCCGTTCCGTTACTTGCGGCATTCTCTGCAAAGGCTGCCGTCATCAGGAAGGGGCAGACGATACCGCCGTGCGGAACGAGAAGAGCGAGCTTGATGTCTTCCGAGAGATTGGGTTCGTAAGACCTGGCTTCGTCGCCGGTGATGATCCTGAGATCCTGTACACCGTTTCTCTTGCCGCGTTCTAGAAGTTCTTCCAGGCCCTGCCTCGAAGATTCGTCATCGTCTGTCGCGATCACCATAGACCCGTTCTCTCTGAAGGGAAAGTCCAGACGTTCAGAGAGCTCTCTGATCATTGCAGAGCCCCGGACATTGAGCCTGGCCTTGAGCGTTCCGGGGAGCGCATCGTGACCGGCGTGAACTATGCCGCTGTTTGCCTTGGAAGAGCCCGAGCATACATCCTCGTCCTTATCGATAACGCAGGTCTTGAGGTCATACCGTGCGAGCTCCATCGCGACCGCACAACCCGTAACTCCTGCTCCGATAATGACGACATCGTAGTCAGGCATAAGCTTGATCCTCCGTCTTTACGGCTTGGGATAACCTATCGCATCCAGGAAATTATCTATCTCTTTCTTAGCGATGCTTACTTCAGATTCGCTGCTGATATTGGACAGGTATGCCATAACGACAACATTGTCTTTCCAAATAAGAACATCATAGTAAGGTGAGTAGCTGTCCTCGTCTTCGAAGTCGCCGTTAAGGAGGATATATCCGGAATCCTCATCGGAATCGTAGCCCTTTGTACCGCTGAACTTACCGCCGTTATTGCTGAGAACGTCAGAGTAGAGTTCCTCATAGTATTCGAAGAGCTCACCTGCCTGTTCGGTATCGGAGAACTTCGAGTAATAGTAGGTGCATAACTGTGATTCTGCATCGACTTCGTACTCTACCTTGAATGAGGTACCGTCAGGGAAAGAGAAAGAATCGTTGGCATATTCATAGTAGCCGTACTCTTCGAATCCGATCTCTTTGAGAGCATCGACCCATTCTTCTTCAGATATCTCATCAAGTTCGTCGACGTTGATCTTCCTGCTGAGAAGATCACATCCCGCAAATGATAAGAGCATGACTGCAGACATTGAAGCTGCAAGGATATTTCTTGCTTTCATAGCTACCTCCGGTTCAGTGTAGAGATGTAAATGTTCCAATGATGTTATTATACATACTTAATAGCCGAAAATCACAAACAGAACGTCAGAAATAATGCGGCGGGAATATCATGCAGACATCCTTGAGGAATTTGCTGAACGAAGCAAGGTCGAACAGTATTCCGCCAAAGAGGAAGCACAGTATCAGATATACCGGAAGGACGGCAGACAGGACCTTCGCAGGAGATACCTTTATGGGCAGCAGGATGATTACAACGCCGATGGCAAGCGCCAGAGCGATGACGGCCAGCGTGTACAGGACGACCTTCGCAAGAGAGAACTCAATGCCTGCGGCTAGGAAACAAACCATTGACAGCACTGATATCGGAAGGGCATAGATGGCGATCTGTATCAAGGCCATGTATATTCTCTGGACCTTTCCGAACCTAAGATAGATCCTGTTGTCGACGTCGGTAAGGAATGACAGCAGACCAAGCAGGCATGCGGCATAGATGAAGAGACCTGCGAACTTATACAGAGGTATCTCTATCTTCTCTGACTTGGTCATCTCGTTGTATTCCTCACCCTGAAGTCCGGTCAGCACATATATGCCGTCACCTTCGATGAATCCGTTGTAGATATCTTCTATTCCGGCATTGTCGATGCCGCCTTCATTGTAGCCGTAATCCTCAAGGGTGTTCTCCAATATGAGAAGAGCATTGTATCTGAAGAATCTCTCGAATACTTCTTCCGTCGCAAGTGATGTGAGACCTGAAGTAGGCGTCGTGATGACAGCGATCTCATGTGGCTTCTTGGCGCCGGTGCTGCGCTCCAGGAAGTCTTCGGGTATGACAAAACCGGTATTGGCTTTGCCCTGTGCGAGATCATCGAGCATCTCTTCTTCGCTGTCTACCTCATAGAACTCGAATACGGATCTCATATCGCAGAGTTCTTCGACTATCTCTTCGGTCTTCTCGTTGTCGTCATTGTTAAGGATGGCTACGGGAAGATATACTGATTTCTCCGATTCCGGGATCAGTATGCAGAACAACGCCAGTGTTATGAGCACGGCAGCCATGACATACATAAAGGGACTCAGCAAGCACCTCTTTATATTGACTATCAGCCTGTTCATAAAGAGTTTCATGTGAACATTGCCCCCAGAACATATTGGATAAGGTGGTATACGGGACTGTACAGAGCCGCCGTCTGGAAGAACTTGGGCATGTATTCGACAGGCATCAGGCCGCCTGACAGATACATTATCACCAGACCTGCACCGAACGTTATGAACGATACGGTTGAAGCTTTCCTGATGCTGTAGGTGAGTGCTGAAGCAATGAGCGATACCAGCAGGATAACGGGTATCATCAGCAGCAATGACTTGGCTTCCACACCGAGCTTTAAGATATTGAGGACCACAAAGACTATCAGATACAGGATATACATCATGACAGCTACGGCGCCTGTCTCCATAAGGAAGAACACGGCCGGCTTCTTGCCGCTGAGCTTAACCCTTGTCATTACGGCATCGCTCGATCCCTTATAGAAGTACGCGAATACAAACACCGACATGACCATCAGGAAGACCGTATACGAAGCGGTCATCTTCTGCTTGAGTGAGAATGACGACAGGAAATCTATGCTCTCGGTATCGAAGAGGTCCGACCTTGCCAGAACGTATGCGATGCTCCTGTTCTGAGCCTCGGTTCCTATCGCATACATCTCGGATGTGGATACATCCTTGTCGCCGAGATAGGCGTATGCGGTGATCGTTACACACTGCCCGGTTCCGAGCATGTTGGCGAGTGTCATGAGCAGATCGTTAACGACTTTGCCTATGAAGGATTCATCGTCCTTAAAATAGATCTGCGCCTGCATGTTCTCGCCTGTGGAAAGGCTGTTCACGAACCCTTCGGGTATGATGATGCCTGCCACGCAGTCGCCCTTCGATACGGCCGCCATTACTTCCTCTTCGGTATCCATCTTGTTCAGTTCGACAGTCTCGCCGACGCTGTCCAACTGACTTACCATGTTAAGACCGATCTCATTGTATTCGGAATCATCGGCAATGCAGACGGCGATCTCCGCCTGGGAATATGAGTACTGATCACCGAAGATGAACGATTCGCCGTATGTGATTATGCATATGGATGCAAAACCGAACGCCAGCAGATAGCACAGCGCATACGGCAAAAAGTGAAGTATCCTCTTTAGATATACCCTAATCATTTATAGCCTGTACCACGGACACTCCGTCTTCGAGGGGAGAACACTTGCCGTTCTTAAGGACGAATATCTTGTCGCAGTGTGCGAAAACCTCTTCCGCGTGACTTGCCACAAAGACGATACCGCCGCCGCTCCTGTAGGAATCGATCACATTCAGGATATCTGTCTTGGCAGGGATATCGAGACCTGCCAGAGGCTCATCGAGAAGAAGGATATCGGGCTTCTCCATCAGGACCGATGTGAGCGCCAGTCTCTTCTTCATTCCTCCGGACATCCTCTTGACCTTTACATCAACGAATTCGGACACCTTGAGAGCAGATACATCGGATGATGTCAGTTCCTTCCTGATCTCTTCTTTGGACAGAGGGGTCCACATGCGAAGATTATCCAGAGCGGAGAGCTCGTCGATCAGGGCATTCTCCTGCGTTACAAACCCGATCTTACCTTCGCATGTGATGATGCCCGAAGCGGGCTTCTTGATACCTGCGATGGCAGACAGAAGGGTGGACTTGCCGGAACCGTTGAGGCCCAGGAGTCCCACGCATTCACCGTTCTCGGCATGGATATTCACATCCGTGAGGACTGTCTTCTTGTAGTTAAGTGCAACGTTTGTAATATCAACCATAGCTTTATAAAAATGCCGGAAGCCAGACCGGCTTCCGGCGTGAAATACTTAATAGGTCCTTTTAAGATCAGAAGTCGTATGAAGAGTAAGCATATGACATGTACTTCATAGCGTAGTCCATGATGGACTCAACGATGCTCTCAGCGAAATCCTGGTTTGTCTTAAGCTTTGAAGGGTTATCGATGCCGAGCTTGCTGCACATATCATTCAGGGAATCGCCCTTGGAATTGAATGCAGCTCCGATAACCACGATCAGGTTGTTGCCGCTGATCTGATAGGAGACACAGATGTTGCCGGAGATGCTGTCGAAAAGATCCTCGAACTGGTCTTCCATGTCGGCCTCTTCAAGGAGATCCATCAGATCGTCATTCTCCTGTGCGATCTCCCACAGATCCTGGATATCGATGTTGAACTTGAGGTAACCCTCAGTCTTGGAACGATAGTATTCCTGTGCTGTAAGATCATCTACATCAAGATCGTATTCATCGAGCATATCCTCGAGATAATCCATGATGTCTTCGACCTTATCGTCATCCTTAAGCGTAGCCTGCATACCGATGACCAGATCGAACTCGGCATCTCCAAGATTCTCAATATCCTGTAGTCCGTCTACATTGTCCTGGAAATCTTCCAGACCGGTGCTCTTCATGAAGACTGCAGCTGATTCGACATCATCTGCTTCAAGGACTTCATCGAGTCCTATGGAAGAGAGGCTCGATTCGTTCTCATCTGCCATGTCTTCGATGGCATCTTCGTCTATGATGACGTAAAAGCCATCATCAACGTCTCCGCCATCAAGCTGGGCGTCCTGGAGATCGTCAACATCATATTCTTCGTAGTCGAGTGCTTCGCATGCTTTCTCAACACTCTCGGTGGTAACCTTCTTTGTCTTACTGCATCCTGCCGCAAGGCCCAAGACCATGGCAGCGGTAACGATGCAGGAGATAATCTTGATTCTTTTCATAACAAAACCCCTCCCGTTTAAATGGCTATATTCTACCACATTATGGGGAGGGGTTGAATTAGTGTATCAAGAAGCCTTAGGCGACGTCTTCGTCAGTGAGGATGCCTCCTTCGATGACCTTGTCGATGAGCTGCTGCGCCTTGGCAACGGAGTCTTCGTCAGGATACATTACATAGAGCTTGGTGCCCTTCATTGAGTATGTGATATCCGATCCGCCCGTACCTGTTACGGCATAGGACTTTGTATTCCAGTCAGCCATGTCGCCGAGCTGCATCTTTACGAGTTCCTCGATCTCGTCTGAATCCATGGATGTCACGAACATGCCGGACATGTCATCCATGATGGATGCGTAGTTGGTGAGGAAGCTCGAGCTGTGAGTCAGCTTGTTGATGACGCCGGTGATGATCCTCATCTGGTTCTGGCCTCTCATGTTATCGCCGGAAGCAAATGCGTATCTCTCTCTTGCATAAGCGAGAGCCTCATCGCCCATGAGGGTTATCTCGCCCTGCGAGTAGCTGTATCCGGGAACATTCTTGGAACTGAATGCCACGGGGTTATCGATGGTAACACCGCCCAGGTCATTGATGAGCGTCTCGAAGCCGGTGAAGTTCAGCTGGCCGTAGTAGTTGATCTGGCAGTCGTAGAGATTCTCGAGACCCTTTATCGAGCATTCCACACCGTAGATGCCGAGGTGTGTTAGCTTGTCCTTGGCGCCGCTCGAAGACTCGGGGTTCGGGATGAAGTAGTCACGCGGTGTGTTGATGAGCAGGATCTGTTTTGTCTGAGGGTTGACTACCATCAGGATGTTAACGTCAGAACGTGATACGTTAAGGATCTTGGAACGGGTGTCAGAACCGCTGATGTAGAGGATAAAAGGCTCAGCCGTAATATCGCCGACCGCAGCAGCATCCATATCGCCCTTAGGAGAGAAGCCGTTGGCGATGAGGACATCGTCGGTGATAACGCACTCATAGATGAGACGCGTTCTTGTGGCGAAGTCGATATAAGCCTCGTTGTCCTCGACGATGGTCGCATAGGACTCGTTCATGATGATCGCCTGAAGCGTGCCGGAATAGAGGGCACCTGCAAGAGCATCGGGCGTATCGAAGCCGGTGGGGACCACAGGGGTCTTAAGGACTCCGGAGATCTCGTTGACGGCACATGTCGTATATTCAAAGTCGCTCTCGGTATTCATGGCACCGAAAGAGTAACCTGCACAGTCATTTATGGTCTGAGCCGGATCATCGGCAAGAACATAGACACCGATGACCGCACGGACATCCGTCTGATCGCCGGTCACGTTGGCAAGCGTCTTCCTGACCTTCATCGCGAACATACCGACATAGAGCGAGCCGGTGCATATGGCGAGCACGAGGATGACAGAGATTATCTTACGTCCGATGCCGGGACCTTTGCCGGTCTTCTTGGACTTCCTGAAGATAACTATCGCCATCAGGGCCATAAGTGCCGCTAGAACTATGTTGATGACAACAAGGTACTTGAACGGAAGCATGTCGAGCCAGGTGATCTCGGCAAGGGCAAATCCCTCGCAGAGGCCCTGTGCTATGAGAAGACAGATGCCGAATGTCTTCCATGTGAATTTCTTCTTCGGTTTTTGAACGGACGCATCGCCCTTCTTGTTCTTCATATTCGGTTTCCCCTTTTGAATAACCTCGATAAAATCGGAAAAAGTCTATCGTTTAATAAAAAACAGTGCTACACGAATATGCGTGCATTATGTGGCAATTATGAGCGGCATACCGCCAAAAGAGCATTTTTACAGCCATACGGTGATTGTAGCATCCGGAAGCGGTTATAATAATTACAATTGGAGGACATTATGCATCTGCCGCTGATAAGGACCGTTGAAGACCTTGTTGATCTGACGAACGAGATAGGGCTCCTGCCCTTCTTTGAGAATGCCATAGAAGGATTCTCCGTTGAAGAGAACATTACCGAGGATAACTGGTGGCACGGTTCCGAAGAAGGCCGCGTCGACTGGCCTGCTTGGGAATGGAAGGGCGAGGTCTTAAGGGACAAACGCCTGGTGTACGGCAAGTTCACGGGCGGCAGGGCATGTTTTGTCAGCCTCAAGTGGTGGCCGTATCTGTGCAACTACAGGCGCGACGGATATGATTTCGACAGCAGGTGTGACGAGCTGTCCGCGCCGCAGTCGGATATAACTGCAATGGAATATCTGGATAAGAACGGTCCCTGCCTGTCCAAGACGCTCAAGTACGGAGGCGCCGCTTTCGCGCGAAAGGGAAGGACTTCCTACGACCAGACCGTGACCAGGCTTCAGATGCAGACGTATATCACGCCGGTGGATTTTGTTTATCCGGTGAGTTCCAAGACCGGGAAGGAATACGGCTGGGGCATCGCCAAATATGACATTGCAGACGAATACTGGGGCAGGAGAGCCTGCCGCGGAAGATACAGGGAAGAGCCGGAGGAGTCATATGAGAAGCTCCTGGCACAGCTTAAGAAGAAACTTCCCGGAGTAGATGAGAAGAAGATAAGAAGACTTCTTCAGATCTGATCAGACGGATTCCGCAGAAGGATTGCCGCGGCGGAACTTCTTCCTTATCTTGGTAGTAACCTTGTTTTCCTCTGCGATGGGAGTGTAATCCTCTAATCCGAGAAGTTCGGACAGCATGGGGATCTCAGGCTTGTATCTGACGGACATGATGAGCTCGAGATACTTGTCTTCCGTGCGGATCCTGAGAAAACGCAGGCAGCTCTCCATGTAGATCGTCTTACCTTCATAATTCTTCCGAACATCAGGCCATGAGATGACGACGGGCTTCCTGATGAGACGGTTACGTATGATGTATACGCCGTCCTTGTCCTTGATGAGCCAGAGCTTGGTGCGCTTGGGCATCTTGGCAAGACCTGTGAACTTATAGATAGTCATTGCTATCTCCATGTCAGGATAGAGCTTCCTTAACTTGAGGGGGACGTGCTTATCGATCCTCGGAACGGGTTCATTACGCCTGAAGATCCTGGCAAGGACGGTAGAGATGTAGACATCCTTGTAATACGCGGCAACTCTCGAGAGCACTCTGAACAGTACAACGCCGGCAATAGCCAGGATTATGCTTACGACAAGGCTTACGATCGGCGCGAAGATCTGGAGCAGTACGAGGACAATGTGCAGAGCACCCTTGATGAGCTGCCAGATGAAGCTCGTTCCCTTTACCGGGATCGCAGCGATGATGACTTCGAGATTGTTGACGCAGGTGTAAACACAATAGTAGATGACGGAGATCACCACTACAGTTATGGCTGCAAGAAGATATGTAGACCACTCGGGTCCGGAACTGTCTGACGGCTTCCCGAGTATTCCGGCTGAACGGGCAATGGCTGCGCCTGCCTTTATTCCCGGGGGATCTTTCTCGAGAGCGTCATTCGTAACGAACGGCAGGAGAGAGATGGCAACGGTGGAGATATAGCCGATGAGCTTATCGAGCTTGTCGATGGAGATCTCCGATACGATCTTGGATTCCGCGAATGAGTGGATGATGATCATCGCTGCAGCAACGAGCGTAAGGAATACCGCAGCATAAGGATTGGCGATCTGCAGTTTGCCGACTTCCCTGATGATCGGAACACCGTTGAGGAAATCCGCGATGGTGGTGAAGAATACCGAATCGGGAGAATAGATGGCGGCATTCTCGATGGCGCCGAGGATCGACAGCACTGCCATTGTCGCCGTCGGGTTGACTGAAGCGGTCACTGCCGTAGAGAATGCGCCGGCATAGAATGCCAGGTCAGTGACAAAGCGTGCTTCATCATTCTTGTAAGACGGATCGAATCCGGCTGCCAGACTGACCATCGGTATAAGCAAAAGGCACAGCAAAGTCGCGAAGACACCCGCAGTCCTTCTCAGATAAGTCTTGTTAGTCTCCATATGTCGCATATATCCCCTCCGAATGTGCAACGTAGAATAGCATACATTTTACACGAACAAGAATCAGATGCCATTTGTTATGAAAACAGAACATTGTTTAAGGCAGAATGATATTTGCATATAGACTATTTAATAACTATCTTTGAATTGCCTTGCAAACCGAGATTCTTGAACATAGAATCGATTTATAAGTTATTACGATATCGAAGAGGTGTTTTGATGGGTCAAAGACGAAGAAAGGTCTATACAGTAATCTTTGCTGCTATGTTAGTCCTTATCATATCTGTTTTTGGACTCAGTGCACTCAGGACCGAACAGTTCGATCCGGAGATAGCGGACATATTCCTGAACCTCCTTAAGAACGGTGGTATAGAAGGCCTCTGAGTATACACGTCCTGATAACTCTGCTAAAATTCAAATGAACATCAAAGATTCATTACTATTAGCGCAGAGGAGTCCCGTATGAAGAAAGAGAAGATGATAGCGGCAGTTCTTGTCGCATCGATGGCATTATCCCTTACCGGATGTGACAGCGATAATGAGAATGTCATCAAGGCGGCAGAAGATTATGCAGAGGCGCTCATCTCCCTTGATGTTGATGAGATTGCCGGGCTTATGGAAGATGAGGATGAGGCTGCAGAAGAGCTCGCACGCATCGAGGAGATCTGCGATGCGGATTCTGATTTGGAGGATGCCTTTGCTGCCGTATCAGAGTCGATGACTTACGAGATCGACGAGAAGTCGGTTGCTTCTTCAAAGAAGAACAAGGAAGCAAGCGTTGATATAGTCTTTACCCTCGCTGATTACGAAGCGATCCATGAAGAGATCGAAGATGAAGACGGTGACCTGGAGGCCTATATCGATGCGCTGGGAGATCCTGACGAGACAGTCGAAGTCAAAGTTACCGTCAAATTTGTTCTCGTAAAAGATAAATGGTTGGTAAAGGATAAGAACTTCAAGAACCTGAACAAAGTCCTGGGCTTCATCGATGAGATATCCGAATACAGCTGGGGCATCCTGAAAATGCCCACGGACGACGAGTTTATCTACGCCGTATGCGCGGCTTTTGATGTGTACGAAGACGACATCTATCAAAATGCCGGCAGTTACTCTTCAGAAATCTCATATGATGATTCGACCTTCAGCATAACAATGCAGAGATATAACGATCCTGAAGAAGCAGAGTTTTTCTATGAAGACGGTTGTACTTATCTTTTGGAACTGCTGGAGATCGATATTAACGACTGCGAATACTATTATGATGAAGAGGAAGGCGGCTTTCTGCTCTTTGACAGTACTTACTCTCCTGCTGCTGACCAGACCCTGTACGGAGGATTGTACTATTGTGATGATACCTGCATCGTGGCCATGACTTTTGATGAGGCCGATTATGACAGCATCGATGAATTACTGTACATACTGAATCTCCCGACACCGTAAGACAGCGGAAACATCTGTTGACTGAAGAAAGGTAACATGTTACCATTATCGGTAATATGTTACCTTTTTATTTGGGAGGATGCCATGAACATCGAAGATACAGTTAACAGCAGGAACCTTGATTTTGAAGGCATACCGCCTAGCTATTATCTCCTCGGTCTGTTGTCGGCCTTCGAGAACAGGTTCCAGGCCATGGCGGACAGTCAGATGCAGGAGATCAGCTGGAAGCAGTTCTTCGCGATAATATGCATCAATCTGTGCAAGCAGCCGCCGACGCTCAGGGAACTGTCTGATGTGTTGGGAAGCTCACATCAGAATGTCAAACAGATACTGCTCAAGCTCGAAGCCAAGGACTACATTGAATTCTTTCAGGATGCGAACGATAAGAGGAAACAGAGGATAAGACTGACCAAAAAGTGCATAAGGTTCTGCGAGAAGAATAACGAGATGAGCATGCAGATCATGTCGAAGATGTTTGACGGAATACCTGAGAAGGACATCAAGACTACTATCAAGACGATAACAAGGATAGAGAAGAATCTTACGGAGACAGTATAAATGAACGGAATAATAGTCTATAGATCAAAATACGGTGCGAGTAAAAAGTATGCAGAGTGGCTCTCGGAAGAGACAGGTTTTCGCTGTGTGTCAGTAAAGGAAGTTAAGGCAGATGAACTGGCTTCCTGCGACACCATCATAGTCGGCGGCGGAATCTACGCTTCCGGTTTTGCGTTTACATCATTCCTTAAAAAGAACATCGGTAAGATCAAGGGAAAGAAGATAATCGCATACGCTTGCGGCGCATCGCCTTATGTTAAGGAATTCGTCGACGAAGTAATTGCAAGGAATATGAATGACGACCTCGCCGATATCCAGGTTTACTATTGCAGAGGCACATATGATCTGAAGTCAATGTCGTTCGCGGACAGGACGCTCTGCAAGATGCTTCGCGCATCAGTTGCCAAGAAGGATCCCAAGGACCGTGAAGTCTGGGAAGAAGCCCTGATGGAAGGCGATGAGAATAACGGTCGAGACTGGACCGACAGGAAATATCTCGAACCCATCCTGGAAGAGATCAGGCGTTAAGAGTCTTCCCGGTCAACATCAAAACTCTCGGTGTTAAGATCACAGTAGTAACGGCCCTTTTGGGCAGTGAACTTAAGAACACAGTAGTCCGGATCGGTGACGCCCTTCTTGTAGAACATGGTATCGCCGTTTCTCCATATCGCATTCTTTGTATCCTGATCTGTCAGGACTTCCATGGTGCCGATAAGCATTACTCCTTCGTACTTAACCAGACCCTTATGGTAGAAGTATATGCTGGCATTCGGATTGTCCTGATACTGTTTTACTCTCATGGAAGATGTGTTGGTGGAGAAGTAGAATTCCCTCAGGCCGATTCGCTTCCTTGGTTTGAGCATGGCCTTAACATTCGGGAATCCCTCCCCGTCAACAGAGCAGATAAAACCAACTTTCTGCTTATCAATAAAATCGATTATCTTTTTGCTTTCCATTTTTGTCTCCCGTAAAAGGATTATAGCATGCGGCAGGTATTGACAAATATAGTGGGCGGGAGCAAAATGAAACAAATTTCATTTATTGAAACTAGTTTCATTTTTGTTAATGGACAGAGAAAGGTGTGAGAAACATGCCCAAAGTTACGCAGGAATACTACGAGAAGAAGAAAGAGATGATAATAGAGGCCGCTTATCAAGTCTGCCTGAAAAAGCCTGTGGAAATGGTTACGATCTCAGACGTCATTGCCGAGACGGGAATGTCCATGGGAGCGATCTACCGTTATTACGACGGACTCGATGATATCCTTGCGGACATGCTGAAGAAACTGAGAGAAGAATATGACTATTACGACCGTATAGAAAAGCTCTCCCAAGAGAAGGATCTGACTTTCGAGGAGATCACGTACAGGACCTGCGACATCATTGGCGAGGTAATGGAAAAGCACCTGATGAATATCCAGAAGATCAACTTTGATTTCGGCTCTCTTGCAGTGAACAGTCCCGAGAGGATGGCGAAGATCATGGAAGGTGCTTCAGGACAGGGCATCACTGAGAAGATAGGTATCTTTATCTTCCCCAAAATGGTGGAAGCTGCCCTGAAACAGGGATACAAGATGAACGCCGCGCCCGAAGAGATCGGTGTCTTCATCTCTGCGGCATTTACGGGCATCGAGAAGTGCGCGATCCTGCAGGCCAATTACGCAACAGGAAGTCTCGGAGTAAAGGTAAAGCCCAAAGAGGCTTTCAGGACACTCGCCAAATCGATAATCCTGCTTTTCGGAGGAACCGTCAATGAGTAAAAAACAGATACAAACGCCCCTGCCTACAGGCGAATATGCCGTGGGAGTCTTTGCGTTCACTGTGCATAACGACCGTGAGGAGACAATGTATAACGCCCTTGGAACCATGAGATCCATACCGGTGAAAGTCTACTATCCGGCCGCAAAGGAGTCCGTGGAAGGGCTTCCCAAGGCGCGTTACATGAGTAAGGAAACCATTGATGCAATCAGGAAGAACTTCTATGTTCCAATTAAATATGAGAAGGTAGAAAGTGACGGAACGAACCGTTCTGATTGCTATGAGAATGCACCTTTTATTGAAGGCGAACGCTTTCCGCTGATTCTGTTTAATCACGGTTACGGCTCATTTGTAGATGCACATACTTATCTTTATGCCGAACTTGCATCACATGGCTACATCGTGGCATCAGTAGGACATCCTTATGAAGGAGTGATAACCGAGCTGGATGACGGAACAACATTTAAGCTGGCGAAGGGAATCACCTCAAAATGTTACTCGCCATTCCTTCCTTCCACTATTGCCCTGTTGAAACTTCAGAAAGCCAAAGGAACAAACGAAGAACTATGGGCCGAATTTGATGCAATGCAGAAGAAGTACAACAGATTCATAATTGAGAGAATACCGGAATGGGAACTGGACACCAAAGCAGCGTTAAAAGTTCTTAAGGAAAAATATTCCAACATGATCGACTTTGAAAAGGGGATCGGCGTTACAGGGCATTCCATGGGTGGGGCAACGGCGTTTGCACTTTGCGAAGACGAACCGGAAACCTTTACCTGCGGCATCAACATGGATGGAGGTCTGTTCGGAAACCATGAGGGCAAAGTAATAACAACTCCATTTCTTCAGATGAACTGCGAACCGAACAAAACAGCCGTTACGGTTGCATTTGTTAAGAATAAAAATGTGGCTTACCATGCCGTATTGCGTGACATGCAGCATCTTGGCTTCTGTGATCTGAAGCATGTTATCCCGCTTAAATCCATGGTAGGAAAACAAGATCCCGACATCGCCCATAAAACGGTGTGCAGTATTTACCTGGAATTCTTTGATACTTACCTTAAGAAGACGAAAATCAGACCGGTCTTTGAAAGTAATGATGCAGTAACTTTATCAGAATATGAACCTTGAAAGTCAATGTGCCGATGCTGCCACTTAATCGATCTGGTTCAGTTGCTTTACGCATCAAACTGGCCTCCCGATTATTCCAATAATGTGATTATACCATCCCGGTATAGAATTCCTGACATGAAAGAGCCCCTGTTTTTCCAGGGGCTCCTTAACACTTAATCTTACTCGTACTCTACTGTAGCTGTCGGCTTCGGCGTGTAGTCATAAAGGACTCTGTTGATGCCGGGAACCTCGTGAGTGATACGGTCAGTGATGCGGCACATGAGGTCGTAATCGATAGGCTCGACTGTAACCTGGACTACATCTGTCGTGTTGATCGCACGGACGATGCAGAGCCACTCGAAAGCTCTCTTGCCGTCCTTGATGCCTGTTGACTTGAAGTCGGGTACTACCGTGAAATACTGCCATACCTTGCCTGCAAGACCTGCCTTCTCGAACTCTTCTCTTAAGATCGCATCAGACTCTCTTACTGCTTCGAGTCTGTCTCTCGTGATCGCGCCGGGGCATCTTACGCCGAGACCGGGACCCGGGAACGGCTGACGGTATACCATGTTGTCGGGCAGACCTAATGCGGAACCAACTACGCGGACCTCATCCTTATAGAGGTACTTAACGGGCTCTACCAGCTCGAAATCGAGTTCCGGGGGAAGACCACCTACATTGTGGTGAGCCTTGATGCCCTGCTCGCTCTCGAGGATGTCAGGATAGATGGTGCCCTGTGCAAGGAAAGAGATGCCGTCGAGTTTTGCTGCTTCTTCTGCGAAGACCTTGATGAACTCTTCGCCGATTATGTGACGCTTCTGCTCGGGATCGGTAACACCTGCGAGAAGATCCAGGAATCTGTCTGTTGCATCGATATAGATGAGGTTAGCCTTAAGCTCGTCTCTGAAGACTTTGCATACCATCTCGGGCTCGCCCTTACGGAGAAGTCCGTGATTAACATGTACGCATACGAGGTTGTCGCCGATAGCCTTGATGAGGAGTGCTGCGACTACAGAAGAGTCAACTCCGCCCGAGAGTGCCAGGAGAACCTTCTTGTCTCCGACCTGCTCCTTGATCTGCCTGATCTGATCTGCGATAAACTCATCAGCCTGGGCTTTGGTTGTGATCCTTTTGAGGGATTCCGGTCTTACATCTGCCATGTGTTATCCTCCGCTTGTTAAAAATATTGACCTATTTATCTTACAATATTGTGCAGAAGTTTAGGGTTACAAATGATACAATCAGACAAAACTTTTATATAGAACGGGGAGTCACTATATATATGCGTAAAACCAAGATAATCTGCACGATCGGTCCTTCATCGGACAACGCCGAGACACTGTCTCAGATGTTCGAAGCCGGAATGAACGTAGCAAGACTTAATTTCTCACACGGCACACACGAAGAGCATCAGAAGAAGATCGACCTCATCAAGAAGGTCAGGGAAGACATGCACCTTCCCATCGCGATCATGCTCGATACGAAGGGACCCGAATACAGGATCAAGACTTTCAAGGATCATAAGATCACACTTAATGACGGCGACAAGTTCACACTTACCACAGACGATATCGAAGGCGATCAGACAAAGGTAGCCGTTACTTACAAGGATCTTCCCAAGCAGCTCAAGAAGGGCGACAGGGTTCTCATCAACAACGGTCTCGTTATCCTTGAGGTAGAGAAGACATCCGGCAGCAATGTTGAGTGCAATGTCATAACAGGAGGCGTTCTGTCCGACAGGAAGAGCATGAACTTCCCGAACAAGGTAATGACCGGCGACTACCTGAGCGAGCAGGACAAGGCGGATCTTCTTTTCGGCATCAAGAATGACGTCGACTTTGTTGCGGCTTCGTTCGTATCCACCAAGAAAGATATGGAAGAGATAAGGTCCTTCCTCGACAATAACGGCGGCGCAGGCATCGAAGTCATCGCGAAGATCGAGAACCGTACAGGCGTCGACAACATCGATGAGATCTGCGAGATCGCTTCAGGCATCATGATCGCGAGAGGAGACCTGGGTGTTGAGATCCCCTTCGTTGAAGTTCCGAGCATCCAGAAGAGACTCATCAAGCGCTGCAGACTTCTCGGACGCCGCGTCATCACTGCGACAGAGATGCTCGAATCAATGATCACCAATCCGAGGCCTACCAGAGCCGAGATATCTGACGTTGCGAATGCTGTCTATGACGGTTCTTCCGCCATCATGCTCTCCGGCGAATCCGCTGCGGGCAAGTACCCCGTAGAAGCAGTAAAGGCAATGGCAAACGTTGCCGAATACACCGAAGCAAACACCAACTACAAGGAGAGATTCAGAAAGCAGGAGTTCAAGATCAGGAGCAACCTTGACGCTATCTCCCATGCTACCTGTGCGATGGCGGTCGACGTCAACGCGAAATGCATCGTCGTTCACTCCAAGTCCGGTATCACCGCAAGGATGGTATCAAGATTCAGATGCCCGATCGACATCATCGGCATGACGACATCCGAGCACATCTGGAGAAGGTTAAGCCTGAGCTGGGGCGTCATCCCGATCCTCAACGAAGAGTTCAATTCGACAGACGTTATGTTCTATCACGGCTTCCAGGTTGCCAAGGAGATAATGAACCTTCAGGAAGGTGACAACGTAGTCATCACCGGCGGTCTTATCAACGGAACAAACGGCAACACGAATACCATCAAGGTCGAAACGGTTCAGTAAACTTTATCTTTTCTGCCTTGCTAGTATTCTAACGCGAAATTGACACACGATTGCCACATCAATAGTGTTAAATTAAAGGGGTTATCATAGTATAATCCCTTTGTGTTTTTAAGGACACATGAGGATAAATAGGGTGAATTTAATATGAGTCTTTCTGACAAGGAGAACGGTTCTTTTCCAAAGGAGACTGAGACGAGGGTGCGCCCCGGTTCCCAGCTTGCCACGGAAAACAAAACAACTGAGTCTGCGGCTTCCAAGCGCGCGGCAGTTAAGACTACACCCAAAAAGTCCAAGTCAAAAAAATCTGCGGAGAAGGCTGCCGACGATCATACCGGCAACTACGCTGCCAGGATAACCCCCAAGGCTTATGAGACGCTCGTTCCCGGTGATATTCCGGAGTTCGAAGACACCCCCGAGAGACGCGCTCTTGTTGAGAAGCGTAAGAAGGGCAACTTCAGAAGGAAACTCAGAGACTGGGGTATCTTCACAGGTTATCTGACACCGAGCCTCCTGGGAGTTATCGTATTCTTCTTCCTTCCGCTCATCATGCTGTTCTTCACTTCATTCCAGAAGTCTCCGACGAACACTGACTTTGTCGGATTCCGTAATTACGAGAGAGTTCTTACCAACGATGCATTTATCGCAGCTTCCAAGAATACCCTTACATTCGCCCTGATATCAGTTCCGCTTGCAGTCGTGCTCGCACTGTTCCTGGCGATGCTCCTTAACTCCGGACTTCCCGGCAAGTCTGTATTCAGAAGTATACTTCTTAACCCGATGATGGTCCCGGTCGCTTCCGTCGTACTCATCTGGCAGGTATTCTTCTCATACAACGGTGTCATCAACGGATGGACTGCACAGTTCTTCCAGCTGGATAAGATAGACTGGCTCAAATCCCAGTATGCGCAGATCGTAATAATGCTTTTGTTCATATGGAAGAACCTCGGCTATAACATGGTGCTCTTCCTTGCGGCGCTGAATGCGATCCCCGGCGAGATATTGGAGTCTGCTTCGCTTGACGGCGCAGGCCCGATCAAGCGTTTCTTTGCCATCAAGCTTCACTACCTCAGCCCGACGATCTTCTTCGTCGGCATCATGTCGCTTATTAATTCATTTAAGATATTCAGAGAGGTATACCTTCTCACGGGTGATTATCCGTTCGATAACCTGTACATGCTGCAGCACTTCATGAATAACAAGTTCACGCAGCTCGACTACAGCCTGCTCTCTTCAGGCGCCATCGTAATGTGCATCGCGATGATCATCATCGTCGGTGTACTGTTCTATGCCGAATCAAGATTCGATTCGGATGTGGAGGAATAAGCTATGGACGCTGAACTGAGAAGACAACGCAGACTGGCCGCTACAAAAGCGAGACGTAATGTATTTACCGAGACCGAACACCCGAAGTCATACTTCGAGCTTATGTCCGAATCGGAGAGAGAAGCCTTTTTCGCGAAGGAGCGTAAGAGAAGTGCCACTGCCCTGAAGCAGAGGAAGATCAGGAAGACCATCATAACGGCGGTCGGTCTGGCAATAGCCATATCGATATCGATCCTGGCACTGGTGCCTATCTTCTTTACGTTCCTTAATTCGTTCATGTCTTCGGATGAGATCGTCTCCAACTACTCGGTAATCTATCAGAGCATGTCGGGACACAATTCTTCGGGTGCGACATATCTGTCACGCACCCCCGTGCTTAAACTCATTCCTGAGGAAGTAACGATCAAGCAGTATACGACGCTGCTGTTCATGAACCCGGCATATCTGTTCAAGTTCTGGAACTCGATCATCCTCACGCTGCCCATCGTCGCAGGACAGATGGCCGTGGCATGCCTTGCATCTTACAGCTTTGCAAGATACAGGAAGAAGAGGAGAGAGGTATTGTTCTTCTCTTACATCATCCTCATGCTCCTGCCTTTCCAGGTCACGCTCGTTCCGAACTACATGATCGCCGATACACTGGGAATCCTTAACACCTATTGGGCCATCATACTTCCGGGCGTGTTCTCGACGTTCGCTATCTTCCTTCTTACCAAATACATGAGGCAGATACCTTCGGGTTATATCGAGGCCGCTACGATCGACGGCGCTACCGAATGGCAGATATTCACCAAGATAGCCATACCTCTGTGTAAGAACGCTATCTTCGCATTAACGATACTTTTGTTTATTGACTATTGGAACATGGTTGAGCAGCCGCTCGTCCTTCTTACCGATACGGAGCTGCAGCCTCTGTCGGTGTTCCTTGCGCAGATCAATGAGCCGGAGATAGGCATTGCCTTCGCGGCGTCGGCAGTATATATGATCCCGCCTCTGCTGATATTCCTCTGGGGTGAGGAGTACCTGGTAGAAGGTATCTCGAGATCGGGAATCAAGTAACGGAGGATTAAGTATGAAGAACAGACGTAAGACTATTATCAGGATCATGGTGGCATTCGTCGCCGGCCTCGCGCTTCTGACGTTTTTCTCAAACACGATCATGAATCTTACCATCCCCAAGGTCATGGGAGAGTATGCGACAAGAGGTAATCTTGCGTATACGAATACAGCGACCGGCACCATCAAGGTCGAGAATGAGACCAAGGTGATCGGCGTAGAAGGAAGAACGATCGACAAGATCATGGTATCCAGCTACGATACGGTCAACGAAGGCGACGTTATCGCTACTCTCAAGCCCGTAGAGAATACAGATGAACTCAAGGAACTTGAAGCCCAGCTGCTTACTCTTCAGCGCGAGAAGGAATATGCCGAGAGAGCACCGAGCTCGAACTCTCTTACAACATATGAGCAGGCCGTGGATACTGCACAGGATACACTCTCCGAAGCTCAGGATGCACTCACTGCCGCACAGAACAAGCAGGCAACCATCGATTCTGCAGATGCTACGATCCTTGATCAGACCGCTCAGCTTGCAGAATATCAGTCTGCACTTGATTATGCGACAGCTGAGAAGGCAGGATATGAGGAGCAGATCCAGGACCTTGATGACAGCACCAAGATCCTTACTGATCAGCTTGCTCTGTACAGCTCTTACGGATATCAGATCACCATAGAAGAAGAGACTGGTTATTACAGATTTACAGATACTGCCGGATTTACAGAATCTGATCCCGTAGGCTATACGCCTGTAACTGATGAAGAGAAGATCAGAGACCTTTGCTATCAGGTTAACCAGAATATCGATGCAAAGGCTCCGCTTCAGGATTCACTTGATGCCGCACAGGATGTTATCGATTCCAACAGTGCTTCGATAGCAGCATGCGAGCTTGCCATCTCCAATGCAGAGACTGCAAAGGAGGCAGCCGAGGCTCTTCCTTCCGTATCAGATGCACAGAAGGTAGTCGATACGGCTCAGACAGGTTTGTCAACAGCACAGCAGTCACTGTCCGATGCACAGGTCAATGCGGGCATTGAAGCTGACAAGGCTCAGGATGCCGCTGATGACAGAGACAAGGAGATAGAAGAACTCGAGACAAAGATCGCAGAACTCGAGGCGAAGATCGAGCAGACCGAGATCAAGGCGCCTGCTTCAGGTTATGTCTATAACATCTCCATCGAAGAGGGTTCCGTTATGGATAAGAACCAGACGATCGCATATATGATCCCTGTTGATGACAGACAGTGCACAGCCACATTCACTTTCCCTTCGGATGTAGCTTCCAGACTTTCCATCGGAGATGAGATGGACGTAACGATGGGTTATGTTGATTCCTGCACGATCATCAACATCAAGCCTGACCCGGACAATCCGAGAGAATACAAGCAGGTAAAGTGCGCGATCAACGACGCATATGCTTTCCCCGGAGAATCGATCACGGTACGCGCTGACAAGTCCAACAAGGACTATGAATGCGTTATCCCTTCGAGTGCGGTCAACAAGGATAATTCCGGTTACTTCGTATATCAGATCGTCGGATCCTCATCTCCGCTCGGTGACAAGTACACCGTTAAGCGTGTAGATGTTACGGTTCAGGACGATGACGGCACATATGCAGCTATCTCCGGCGAGAAACTCGACAAGGATGCAATGATCGTTGTCAGGAGTGAGAAGCCTCTCGAGGACGGCGAGCGAGTCAGACTTGAAGACTTTGATTCTGATAAGAAGAAAACCTGACGGGGGACAAAATGGCTTTTAAAGACAGCGTAAAAGAATACTTCCTCGAGACAGGTACTCTGAACAAGAAGAGGATCAAGAAGATCGTTCTTGCCGTTCCGTTCTGGGTAATACTTGCTGCGGTCATTCTCATTGCGGCAGGATTCATAAGGATATCAGTCCTGACCAAGGCAAGGCAGGAGCAGTACATGGCAACATACTGGGGCCAGGGTGCTGATGTGGGTTACAGGCAGGTGAGCGTCTTTGCGAGAGGCGCAAGGCCGGTAGATGACACGACGCCTCTTATGTACGTAAGCTCTGACATCTCCCTGCGCAAGGCTGACATTCCTGTTATCAGAGCGGCTATACAAGGTACGGTGGATGCTTCGAATCCTAACCTGCCCGACAAGGCAAAGGGTCTTGATACCGACGGTTCGCCTAAGGGCTGGGAAGATGCTTTCTCTTCCTCTGTAATGGCGAATGTCACTCTGGTATCAGAAGAACCCGGAGCAGATTCAGATAAGATCATCCCCAACACCGATGCTGAGATCATCGGTGTCGGCGGCAACTACAAGGCATTCCACCCGTTCAGATTCCTCTGCGGCGGCTTCCTTCCGGAAGAGCAGATCGACAGGAATCAGATAGTCATCAACGACATCATGGCCTGGTATTTCTTCAAGTCATATGATGTATCCGGACGTAAGCTCTCCCTCGGCAATGAGACATTCACCGTCATCGGCGTAGTAGAAGAACTTAACACGTCCATTGACGACCTTGCAGGTGCGGACAAGCCGAGAGCATATATCTACTTTGACAGGCTCATGCTCCTCGTTCCTGAGAATGCGGGTACGGCTGCTGCAGACAGCACTTCATATGATGCAATGGATCCGAATGCAGCTGCTCCGACATCCACATCTGATGTGCTCGCTATTCAGTGCTATGAGGCTATGATGCCTGAGCTAGTAAGCGGAGTCGCGATAACAGATATCAAGAATGCGCTTCCGACGTACGCTCTTACTGATCCCAAGATCTTTGTTATGAGCAATACTGACAGATACACATTATTGAGTGTCTGGGACTGGGTATTCCCTCTCGGCGAGACTCAGAGCCAGCTTACGGGTTATGAGCTTCCTTATTGGGAGAGAGCTGCGCAGATCACTGTCACGAGAGTGTTCTACGACATGGTGATGATCTTCGTCGGCATCATCCTTCTCATAATCGGAGGCATCATGGTCTTCCTCAGATTCCGTAAGCCGAAGCCGGCAGAAGCAGCTGCCGAAGAGGCAAAGGATAAGACCGAAGAAGAGATCAAACTCCTCGAGGAACAGACCAAATAATAACGGTACAAAATAGAAATATCCAAGGTAGCGGGCGGCGTGAAATAGCCGCCCGTTTTTTGTCCGGGCGTAATTTACAATCAATAATATTTGTTATATACTTTTTCTCAGAATACAAAGGAGGATATGGAAATGCCAACAGATTACATTTTACCGATCGCAATCGGTCTCGGTGTGATTTTGATAATCGTGATAATCCTGTCAGGATACGTGAAGGCACCGCCGGATGTAGCTTACATCATCTCAGGTCCGAGGAGAAAGAAGAAGATACTTATCGGACAGGCAGGCGTAAAGATCCCGTTCATCGAGAGGAAAGATACGCTGCTTCTCAAGCAGATAAGCATTGACATCAAGACGAGCGGTTATGTACCCACAAACGATTTTATCGGTGTTGACATCGATGCAGTCGCAAAGGTAAGGGTAAAGACCGATCCGGAAGGCATCGAACTTGCCATGAAGAACTTCCTCAATATGGACGAGGAAAGGATCATCCAGGCACTCACCGATTCTCTTCAGGGTAACATGCGTGAGATCATCGGTACCGTAGGTCTCCGTGAGCTCAACACAGACCGTAAGAAGTTCGGTGATGAGATGCAGACCAAGGCTCAGACAGACATGAACGCTCTCGGTATCGAGATCATCTCCTGCAACATCCAGAGGATCGAAGACGAGAAGGGCCTCATCTTGGCTTTGGGTCAGGACAACATGTCACAGATCCAGAAGGATGCATCTATCGCTAAGGCTCAGGCTGAGAGGGATGTGGCAATTGCAGAGGCAGATGCTAAGCAGAAGGCAAACGAAGCATCCGTTGCTTCTCAGATCATCATCGCAGAGCGCCAGAATGCACTTGCAATCAAGCAGGCAAACCTTCAGGTCGAAGCAGATACCAAGAAGGCTGAAGCTGATGCTGCTTATGAGATCCAAAAGCAGGAACAGCAGAAGGTCATCGGCGTAAAGGAAACTGATGCGAATATCGCTAAGACCGAGCAGGAAGCTATCTTAAGACAGAAGCAGGTCGAGGTCAGACAGCAGGAACTTGAGGCTGAGGTCAACCGTAAGGCTGATGCTGATAAGTACCAGAAGCAGAAGGCCGCAGAAGCCGCTCTCATCGAGAAGCAGAAGGCTGCAGAAGCTGCACTTTATAACCAGCAGAAGCAGAGTGAAGCTGAGCGCGTTATCGCAGAGACTGAGAAGTATAAGGCTATCCAGGATGCGGAAGCAAAGAAAGCACTCGCTGAAGCTCAGCGTTATGCCGCAGAGCAGGAGGCCGCAGGTATCAAAGCCAAGTACGATGCAGAAGCTGCCGGCATCCAGGCAAAAGGTCTCGCTGAGGCTGAAGCTATGGAGAAGAAGGCTGAGGCAATGAAGAAGTACGGCCAGGCAGCAATCCTCGAGATGATCGTCAGCGTGCTTCCCGATGTTGCCAAGGCAGTCGCAGAGCCTCTGTCTTCCATCGACAAGGTAACGGTCTTCGCAGGCGGCACAGACGGCGGAAACGGTGTGTCAGGAATATCTGCAAACGTTCCGACAGTCATGGCACAGACATTCGAGACGGTAAAGGCTGCAACGGGTGTTGATCTTGTAGACATCGTCAAGGCTTCGGGCTACGATGCAAAGGTAACAAGGAACATCAATGTCTCAGGTCTCGAAGGAAACGAAGGCGCAGCAGATGCGGTAACTGCAGCAGCCATCACCGATGCCGTAACAGGCAATAACGACACCGAAGAGTAAACCGGCACCTCAAAAAAAGGTAAAGGGGGATCGCAGGAAACTGCGGTCCCCTTTTTATTTGACTGAGTTGTATAATGTTTCAGTCAAAAAGAGATATAAGAGGTTTATATGGGAAAGAGACTTACAGCAACAGCGCTCGTTTGCGCATTGATCCTTCAGGCGGGATGTGCCGCCAAAGGCCAGACGGAAGAACCGATGGCTTCCGCTCCTTCCGCATCAGAAGCAGCAGAATCTTCAGCGTCATCTTCTGCCGCAACGGAGCCTGCAACATCAGAAGCATCAGAAGGACTGTATCCGTCATCGTATCTCGATACGGGTAATCTCACCGAGTTCGGTACAGGATATGAGGGCATCGAAGGTACCGGTGACTTCAACTACGGAGAAGCGCTCCAGAAGTCCATATTGTTCTATGAGCTTCAGAGATCGGGAGACCTTCCAACACAGGTAAGATGCAACTGGCGCGGAGATTCAGGCCTTAATGACGGCGCTGATAACGGAGTCGATCTTACGGGCGGCTGGTACGATGCCGGCGACAACGTAAAGTTCAATCTTCCCATGGCATATTCAGCTGCAATGCTCGCATGGTCCGTATATGAATACGGTGATGCTTATGAAGAAGCAGGCCAGACCGAATACATCCTTGGCGATATCAGGTGGGTGTGCGATTACCTCATCAAGTGCCATCCCGAAGACGAGGTCTATTACTATCAGGTCGGCGACCCCAACGCGGATCACTCCTGGTGGGGTCCTGCGGAAGTCATGGCGATGAGCAGACCGAGCTACAAGGTAACGGCCGATAACCCGGGTTCATGCGTGACAGGTGAGGCTGCGGCGGCACTGGCGGTCGCGGCGATCGTTTTCGAAGATTCGGATCCGGCATACAGCAGCGAGTGCCTGGAGCATGCGAAGAGCCTGTTCGAGTTTGCGAACAAGTACAGAAGTGATTCCGGTTATACCGCTGCGAACGGTTTCTACGATTCCTGGAGCGGGTTCTACGACGAGCTCGCATGGGCCGGTGCGTGGCTGTATCTCGCGACGGGTGAGCAGGAGTATCTAGATATCGCAGAGGAGTGCTATCCGCAGGCAGGTCAGGATTACAACTGGTCTATGTGCTGGGACGATGTTCACATCGGTGCGGCAGTCCTTCTCGCGCAGATAACGGGCAAGGATACGTATACCAATGCCGTCGAGAAACACCTCGACTGGTGGACCACGGGTACATCTGACGGCGATAAGATAACGTACACACCTGGTGGACTTGCGTGGCTCGATTCGTGGGGATCTCTCAGGTATGCGACTACAACGGCATACATTGCAACGGTATACAGCGGTTCTGACTGCTGCGACCCCTCGAAAACGGATGCGTATATTGCTTTCGCGGAAGCACAGTGCAACTATGCGCTCGGTTCTTCGGGAAGATCGTACATGGTAGGCTTCGGCGAGAACCCGCCCGAGCATCCGCACCACAGAACGGCGCAGGGTTCTTACTGTGACAACATGAACGAGCCTTCGTCGCACAGACACACATTGTACGGCGCGCTCGTCGGAGGTCCTGACAGCAGTGACGGTTATTCCGATGACGTGTCCAACTATACGAACAACGAGGTCGCATGCGATTACAACGCGGGATTCACGGGACTTCTCGCATATATGTACTCGCAATACCACGGCCAGACGCTGAAGGATTTCGGCGCGGTCGAGGCGATAGATGAATATGAGTACTCCGTCGAGGCTGCGGTCAATGCTTCAGGCGACGACTTCACGGAGATAAAGGCGATCGTATATAACATGACCGCGTGGCCCGCAAGGACTGCGACGGATGTGGAGATGAGGTATTTCCTGGACCTCTCGGAGATCGTAGAGGCAGGAGGAGATCCTTCTTCGATCGAGATCACGGCAAACTACATGCAGTCGGGAACGGTGGACGGACTTAAAGTCTGGGACGAGGAGAACAACATCTACTACCTGTCAGTTCTCTTCAATGACGGCCAGCTCTACCCGGGCGGACAGTCGCAGTACAAGTCTGAGGTGCAGGTAAGACTTACATATTCGGGCGGCCCCTGGGATCCTTCCAACGACCCTTCTTACGAAGGCCTGGCCACAGGAACTGCGACTCTTGATACGAACATCGCACTGTACGAAGGCGGCAGCCTTGTGTTCGGCTCGGAGCCTCCGGCAGGCGATAATGCAGGCCAGAGCGTGGTCATAAGCGGAGCATCGGCTTCGTCTGGTTCATCTTCCGGCAGTTCATCCGGTTCGTCGTCTTCTTCGACTGGCGGCAGCGGTGAGTCCGGAGATCTGTCGCTGTCCGTAAAGTACGACAGCAGCGGCGGCAACAGCATATCAGGATCCATGGAGATCAAGAACCTCAGCAGTTCGGCGATAAGCTTCTCAGACCTTGAGCTCAAGTACTATCTGACAAACGATTCGGGATCAGCCATGACGTTTGACTGCTACTATGCGGGAATGAACGGCGCGAATGGTGCATATTCCGAGGTAAACGGAATCAGCGGCACATTCGAAGATGCTTCCGGAACGGATACCGATACATGCCTTGTCATGTCATTCCCTTCGTCGGGAACTATAGACAGCGGCGCTACCGTGACCGTGAACTTCTCGATCCACTATTCTGACTGGTCCAACATGACCACATCCAACGACTACTCGATGGCGGACGTCGGCAATATCGTCATCGTGTCCGGAGGAAGTGTCATCTACGGTACGGAACCGTAATGCTACAATAATCTCAGGCGGTTATATGACGGACACGGCAAAGCAGAGAACTGGGTTATTCAAGACACACAGGAGAAGGGACTTCCTTATCCTGTATACGCTGATATTTGCTCTGCTGTCTGTCCTGACACACATATACATCTATGTCAGCGGCAAGACGCTCGTATGGAATCTCGACGGTTCCGGCCAGCACATCAAGACACTGGCATTCTACGGCGAGTGGCTTAGGGAGACGTTAAGGCACATCTTCGTAGATCACGAGTTTTCTATTCCTGCATGGTCCTTCTCGATAGGGTACGGTGCGGATGTTCCCGCCACATTGAGTTTCTATGTTACGGGAGATCCTTTTGCACTGTTGGCGGTATTCGTTCCCGTGCAGTACACATACTATCTGTATGAGGCGCTTATCTATCTGCGCGTATGGTGCATGGGACTTGCTTTCTCGACTTTCTGCTTCGGCAAGAATAAGGATGTCAGTCCTTATGCGGTGCTTGCTTCATCCTTTGCTTATTCGTTCTGCGGATTTGCGATGCACAACACGATAAGGCATCCGTTCTTCCTGACACCGATGGTATTCCTTCCTCTGGTCCTCCTCGGTGCGCAGCATGTGATTGATAAGAGAAAGCCGTGGCTGTTCGTATTCTCGGTATGCCTTGCGGCTCTGGCGAACTTCTATTTCTTCTACATGATCGCGCTTGTGACGGTGCTGTATGTCGGGTTGATGCTCTTTGTGCCGTTTGCAAAAGACAGCTTTATGGACAGCCTTAAGGCGATAGGAAGGGTGGCCGCTTTTGCTTTTACCGGAGTACTGATGAGCGGATTTCTTTTGTATCCGACAGTGCTTCTCATACTGGGCAATTCCAGAGCAGGCGCGAAGCATGCTTTAAGCCTTCTTTATCCTCTGCAATACTACGAGACATTCCTGTCTTCTTTCCTTACGAACTATGAAGCCGAGGGCGGCGAGTGGACGACGCTCGGCTATGCCGCACCGGTTCTCGTGGCGGCAGCGCTGCTGTATCTCGGAAGGAAAGCGGATGCTGTTAAGCTAAGGCTCAGAGTCGCGTTTGCGGTCATGACGGTATTCCTTTTGATCCCCGCGGTGCAGCTGTTGTTCAACGGTTTTACGTATCCTTCCGCAAGATGGCATTTCGCGTACGGGTTCCTGGTGTCGTACATGTTGGTGTGCATGTGGCCCGAGCTGGTCAAAGCGGAGAAAAAGAAGCTTATATATCTAGCATCTTTCCTGGGCGTTTACACCGTGCTCTGCCTCATCTTCGCAAGAGGCAGGAACGCGAATGTGTTCGTATCACTTGCCATCGCCATTGTATCGGCGCTCTGCCTTAATCTTATCGGCGACGGCGCGGCGAAAACAAAACTTAAGGAAACACTCCTGCTCACACTTGTCTGCGTATCTGTCGTAACAAACAGCCTGTTCATGTTCCTTCCGGAAGGCAGTACTTTCATGAATGAACTTGCAGAGTCTTCAAGCATTAATGATCTCCTGTATCCGGCTGATACGGAGGCCGTAAAGGCAATTGGCGATGACGGAATATACAGATTCTCATATCTGTCCCATCACGATGCGAATGCGTGCAACGATGCAATGATCGCAGGCATGGCGAGCACGGGAACATATCTGAGTTTTGTGCCCGGTTCCGTTACGGATTACATGGAACTCAATGCGATTGACAGGAAGTCGAGCTTCAGGTTCTCTGATCCCGACAGAAGGACGGCTATGCTGGAGCTTTCCGGCGTCAAATATGTTGTCATGGCAAATCCCGCCGAGGGCGCGCCTTATGGATATTCGCAGATAGCGGATAATGTCTGGGTCAATGAGTATGCGCTGCCTCTGGGAGTAACTTATTCTTCTGTCATCTCCGAGGAAGCCTTCTCTTCCATGAGTGCGATCGAGCGTCAGGAAGCGATGCTGCAGGGCGTTTGCCTTGAAGGTTATGATGGCACAATCCCCGATGCGGACATTACGCTGACGGCATCTTCTTCCATACCCGAAACGGATGTTACACTGACGTCGTTTTCTTCCGTCTGCGAGATCCAGCCTGCAAGCGGCGTGTTCCTGTCAGGCAATTCCTTCTTTGTCACGAGGCCTTACGCAACGGCGAACCTGACATTTGCAGGAAAGCCTTCATGCGAGACATACCTAGATATCAAGGGCTTTTATTTCACGGGAACCACGATGTACAGGATATATCAGAACAATCCCGATCTATTCGACTGGAATGCGCTTACCGCGGAAGAACAAAAGCAGATGCAGGAATTCGACAAGTACTATGTCGAACCTGAATTCATAATGGTAACCGTCAATGCCCTGACACCTTATAACCATGAGATCTACCTCGAATCAAAGAGTTACAGCCGGTATTCGGGAAGAGACAGATTCCTTATCAACATGGGTTATTCGGAAAGCTCGAAGAGCATGATAACGATGACATTCCCCGAGGTCGGAATCTATTCGTTCGATGAGATAACGGTTCAGTTCCAGCCCATGGACGATTATGCATCTCAGGTATCCGCATTAAAGGAAGAAGTCCTGGAGAACATAGATCTACATTCCGGCGAGACCGGCACTTGTCTTGTAACAGGCGAGATAACGGTATCCGAAGACAAGGTATTGTTCCTGTCCATACCGTATTCGGAGGGATGGAGTGCGACATTGGACGGCGAGCAGGTCACGATATACCGCGCAAACACAATGTACATGGGCATAGTGGTCCCGGCAGGCGCACACAGCCTTGAACTCAGATATGCAACCCCGGGAGCGGGCGCAGGAGCTCTGATGTCCCTTGCAGGAGTACTTGTCTGCGCGGCATATACCGCTTACGGCAGGATATCTCGAAAATCATCCAAGAAATAATATATATATTTTTATTATTCTAAAACTTAAGATTGACTATTAATTTTTATCTCCCTAAAATTGTTAGGGTATTGGAGGATAGACATGATAGGCAAGATCTTAAGATCTCTTCGTAAATATAAAAGGGAGACATTCCTGACACTTGTTTTCATAATCGGTGAGGTAATCCTTGAGGTACTCATCCCGTATATCACGTCTGACATGGTCAACGGGATCAAGGATTCCGTGCCTTTGAATGAAACGATGAAGACCGGAGGCATCATGGCCCTGGCCGCGATCATATCTTTGGGATGCGGAGCATTGGCCGGCAGTTATTCGGCGAAGGCAGCGGCAGGATTTGCCGGTAATCTGAGACATGACATGTTCAGGAAAGTCCAGAGCTTCTCCTTCGGCAACATAGACAAGTTCTCCACATCGTCACTCGTTACGAGGATGACAACGGATATCACAAATGTCCAGAATTCATTCATGATGCTCATCAGGACGGCGGTAAGAGCCCCCTTGATGCTTGCTTTCGCGATATTCATGGCTTTCAGGATGAATGCTACCCTTGCCATTACCTTCGTTATCGTCGTGCCCGTGATGGCTTTCGGTCTCCTCATGATCGGTAAGTTCGCGATGCCTGCCTTCCGTGCGGTATTCAAGAAGTATGACCGCATGAACGAGTCCATCGAGGAAGACGTCCGCGGCATGCGCGTGGTCAAGGGCTTTGCCAGGGAAGATCATGAGACAAAGAAGTTCAACAAGGCTTCTGAAGACATCAGGATCGATTTTACCAGGGCCGAGAAGATCGTAAGCCTTAACGGACCTCTGATCGAACTGTGTATGTTCTTCGACACGGTCTTCATACTATATGTCGGTTCGAAGCTCGTTATCGGCAGCCGCGGTGCAGATCTGGATGTAGGTCAGATATCCGCTATGCTCACTTACGGTGCGATGATACTGATGTCACTTATGATGATCTCCATGATCTATGTCATGCTGACCATGTCGCTGGAGTCCGTAAAGCGTATCGTGGAAGTGCTCGATGAAGAGCCTTCCATCCGCAATCCCGAGAAGGATCCTGTTACGGAAGTTCCGGACGGATCGATAGACTTCAGGGATGTCGCGTTCAAGTATTCGGAGAATGCTCCGCGCGATGCGCTGTTCGATATAGATCTTCACATAGACAGCGGAATGACAGTGGGAATCCTCGGAGGAACGGGTTCATCCAAGACCACTCTCATCCAGCTCATCCCTAGGCTCTATGATGTTACGGCAGGAGAGCTTACGGTCGGAGGCATTCCCGTAAAGGACTATGATGTTCAGACCTTAAGAGATGCCGTATCCGTCGTGCTTCAGAAGAACGAACTGTTCTCTGGCTCTATAGCCGACAACCTCAGATGGGGTAACGAAGACGCTACCGACGAAGATATCGTTACGGCGTGCAAGATCGCACAGGCTGATGAGTTCATCTCACAGATGCCTGACGGTTACAACACATACATCGAACAGGGCGGTACGAACGTATCCGGCGGACAGAAGCAGCGTCTCTGCATTGCCAGAGCTCTTCTCAAGAAGCCTAAGATCCTCATACTCGATGACTCTACCTCGGCTGTAGACACAAGGACCGATGCGCTTATCCGCAAGGGATTCCGTGAATACATTCCCGAGACGACCAAGATCATCATCGCACAGCGTGTGGCATCAGTCATGGACTGCGATATGATCGTCATCATGGACGGCGGCAAGATCGTTGATACCGGTACGCACTCCGAGCTTATGGCAAGGTGTGACATCTACCGTGAGATATACGAAGAACAGACAAGGGGGGACGGAGATAATGACTGAGAATAAGTCCAAAGTCAGCTCAGGCAATTCTGCCGACGCAGCTCCCGCTCCCGGCGGAAGGCGCAGAGGAGCGGCTTCCATGTCGCAGGTTATGGCTTCAACAGGCAGCCTCAAGCGTGCCATGAAGCTGTACTTCAAGTTCTTCCCGAAGCTGGGACCTCTTGTCGGTGTGTGCATCCTCGTAAATGCACTTGCCGCAGCCGCACCCGCCCTCTTCCAGAGGAATATCCTGGGTATAATCGAGAACTCCTTTAAATCAGGCGACTGGGAAGCTGCAAGACCTCTCATACTGCAGAATATCATCCCTCTGGTCAGCCTCTATGCGGTTGCCCTTATACTGAGCATTGTGCAGACGCAGGTCCTCGCTTATATGACTCAGAAGTATCTGTCCAATCTCAGGGAAGAGATGTTTGCCAAGATGCAGACCCTTCCTCTGAGCTATTTTGACACGCATAAGCACGGCGATATCATGAGCCACTATACGAATGATATCGATACCCTGAGACAATTTGTCTCGATGTCATTCCCCACGCTTCTGCGTGCAGGACTCCTGGTCACAGCAGTATTCATAATCATGCTCTCTTACAGCATATGGCTGACACTTATCCTCTGCTTAGGCATCGTGCTCATGGTATTTATTACGGGCAGGGTCGGTGCAGGCTCAGCAAAATACTTTGTCCGACAGCAGAAGGCCGTTGCCTCTACTGAAGGTTTTGTTCAGGAGATAATGAACGGCCAGAAGGTCGTAAAGGTCTTCAATCACGAGCAGAAGGCCATCGAGCAGTTCGACAAGCTCAATGACGGTCTTGTCTCCGACAGCGGCAAGGCGAATACCTATGCGAATATCCTTGCGCCGATCATCAACAATATTGGCAACATCGTTTATGTCCTTATTGCCGGAGTAGGCGGAGCGCTGATCTTCTTCAGTGTTCCCAACCTGTCTCTGACGGGCGCGGTGCTTGATATCAGCATTGTCGTAACGTTCCTCAACATGAGCAAGCAGTTCATGGCCAACCTTAACCAGCTCACGATGCAGATGAATGCTGTCGTAATGGCGGGTGCGGGTGCGCAGCGTATTTTCGCGCTGCTCGATATGGAGCCCGAGACGGACGACGGCTATGTTACCCTGGTCAACTGCAATGTGTCAGAGGACGGTACCATCACGGAGGCCGATCATGTTACCGGACATTGGGCTTGGAAACATCCTCACCAGGCAGACGGAACTATCACATATACGGAACTCCAGGGTGATGTAAGGCTTACGGATGTTGATTTCGCGTACGTGCCCGATAAGCAGGTCCTCTACGATGTGTCTGTTTTCGCCGAGCCCGGACAGAAGGTTGCATTTGTCGGTGCGACAGGTGCCGGCAAGACGACTATCACGAACCTTATCAACCGTTTCTATGACATTGCCGACGGTAAGATCAGATATGACGGCATCAACGTCAACAAGATCAAGAAGAGGGACCTCAGGAAGTCCCTGGGACTCGTTCTCCAGGAGACAAACCTGTTTACGGGTACCGTCATGGATAACATTAGATACGGCAGGCTCAGCGCTACTGACGAGGAATGCCGCGAGGCAGCAAAGCTTGCAGGCGCAGCCGACTTCATCGAGAGACTTCCCGACGGTTACAACACCCAGCTTACGAACAACGGTGCGAACCTGTCGCAGGGTCAGAGACAGCTTATCGCGATAGCAAGGGCTGCCGTAGCGAATCCGCCGGTCATGATCCTCGACGAGGCTACGTCTTCCATCGATACCCGTACCGAGGCCATCGTACAACGCGGTATGGATAAGCTCATGGAAGGACGCACGGTCTTTGTTATCGCCCACAGGCTCTCGACGGTAATGAATTCCGATGTCATCATGGTCCTGGATCACGGCAGGATCATAGAGCGCGGTTCTCACGATCAGCTCATAGCAGAGAAGGGACCATACTATCAGTTGTACACCGGAGCGTTTGAGCTCGAATAAGGCTGATTATTGTCTTTAAAATTTGATTTTCGGTGTTACAATATTAAAATAAATAATAATGTGCCGAGATACGGGGAGGTCGTTTGAATGAGGAGCAGGGTTAAGCTTGCATCAGTGATGATGGTCATGATGCTTTCGCTTGTGCTTCTTGCAGGTTGCAGTGGCAAGAAGGTAACACTCAGAAGAGTTACATATGAGATCCCAGGCAATTACAATCTGAGCAGTCAGATCGGATCAGATACTGCTACTTATGTTGCCAGCAACGGTTTTGAGGATGGAGCCGTACTGAGATTCAAGTCAAGTCTCGCTAACCTGCTTGACGATTCCACTTTCGACACAGAGTGCTTAAAATATGCAGATTCCTGTCTCAGATCAACGCCTGAGGTAAGCGAATTCACTATCGTAGCAAACTCCAAGTCCCAGTGGCTCGGAATGCCCGCCGTACAGTTTACTGCAAATGCAGTATCCACTACGGGCAAAGCACTTATCGTAGAAGGCTTGTTTGCTTATGATGCCGATAACAATGCGGTCTATAACATCTATCTGACCAGACCAGCGAGCAAGTTCGGCGGTGACTTCGAGAGCATCCTGAATAAGGCAAAGCTCAACTGAGATAAATGAGAGATTAAGACGAATAATAAAGGGCCTTCGATGAGGCCCTTTTGTTTTATTCGTTTCCCGGCTGTTTGATCCCTGAAGTGAGGAGTTTGACTGCGATCGCACACTCTATTCGCTTGCAGAAGAGTTTGCATCCGTAGTCATATACGCCAAGGATGTCCCCGGTCGCGTGATATGAGTTCGCCGCACATCCGCCGGAGCAGTACAGCTTTGCCCAGCATTCCTTGCATTCGGGCCTGCTGTAGGCGTTGCAGGAAGCGAAATGCGTTCTCATATCGGTATTGGTGACACCCTGATAGATATCGCCCATCTTGTACTTATCGTCACCTACGAACTGGTGGCAGGGGTAGAGGTCGCCCCACGGCGTTACCGCGAGATACTCCGTACCCGAACCGCAGCCTGCGACTCTCTTGTAGATGCAGGGACCGCATGTAAGATCCAGCATGTAGTGGTAGAACGTGAAGGGACGCCCCTCCTTATGTCTCTGCACCATCAGCCTTGCGAGCTCGTCATACTGCTCGAAAATAACGGGCAGATCCTCTTCTGTCAGAGCAGAAGGAGACGACGGGTCGGTAACGACAGGCTCCATGGACAGCTCATTGAATCCGAGGTCCAGATAGTGCTTGATGTCATTAAGGAAATCGGGATTGTAATGCGTATAAGTGCCACGGATGTAGTAGCTCTTGTCTCCGCGCTTTGATACGAACTTCTGGAAGTTGGGAACGATCTTGTCATAAGAACCGTTGCCGGCATAATCCACTCTGAATCTGTCGTTGACTTCCTTACGTCCGTCGAGTGAGAGGACAACATTGTGGAATTCTCTGTTGGCAAATTCCGTGACCTCATCGTCCAGGAGCACGCCGTTGGTGGTGAGAGTGAACCTGATGTTCTTGCCGTGGATCTTCTCCTGCTCTCTGCCGTATTCAGTGAGGCGCTTGACCACATCCCAGTTCATCAGCGGCTCACCGCCGAAGAAATCTATATCAAGATTCTTGTGATAGCCGGAATTCTCGATGAGGAAATCTATCGCGCGCTTACCGACCTCATAGCTCATGATCGCACGCTCGCCATGGTATTTACCCTGGCTTGCAAAGCAGTAGGAGCAGTTGAGGTTGCAGGTATGGGCTACATGCAGGCACAGTGCCTTGATGGTAAAGTTCCTCTTCCTGAAGTCTCTGGCAAGTCCTTCGAACTTGTCGGGCGCATACAGTTTGCCGGCTTCCTTAAGGGAATCGATGTCAGCCAGGCATTCTTCAGCTTCTTCACGGGTGATGCCGTGTTCGGAGACCGCCTTGGAGATAACGTCTTCCGCAGGCTCGGTCTCATACCACCTGATCATGTCATAAGCCACGGGATCGACCATATGGATCGAACCAGAATGACAATCGAGCACTATGTTAAGTCCGTCAAACTGATAGCAGTGAATCATATATTTACCAACCGTATTACATAAAAAAAGGTCTCACACTTGATGAGACCCTTAATCTCCGCAAATTACCTTAGCTTATTTTGAAAGCTTCTCGCAAGCCTGATTTGCAACTCCGCAGGATGTCTTGCAAGCTGACTGGCAAGATGTCTGGCACTCGCCGCAGCCGCCTTCCTTAGCGGACTTATCAAGGTCGCGGGTCTCGATAGTAACGATTCTCGTCATTTTGAGGTTCCCCCTTTTTTTGATAGAGAAATTATACTTTGTGCCCGCCATACAGTCAAGGCAACACTTTGACATTGCCCGCGAAGCTGGCAGCCGGTCTTCTGATCTCCGCAGTGCCGGAACGCACGTAATCGATCGTGTCCTGCGTGATGAGCTCTCCCGGAACCAGCAGCGGCACTCCCGGCGGATAGCAGAACAGGTATTCTCCGGATATCATGCCGGAGCTCTGCTCCAGCGGTCTCTCCTCTGCAGTAAGGCCTTTGATCGATGCCTCACGAACGTCCATCGCGAGCACGGGCTTCGGGCGGGGAAGGGTGCTGACGATCTCCTGGGGAGCGGATAGTTCATCTATCTTAAGAACCGCATCACAGAACCGTCCGATCGACTCTGCAGTATCTCCTATGCCTGTCATGGCAATGAGATGTGTCGTAAAGGCAGCCTCGCACTCTATCTTGAAATCACCTCTCAGGCGCTCCGCGAGTGCTATTCCGTCTCCAAGGATAACGAGCTTGGAACGTTCCTTGACCGGCGCCTGCCAGAATCTGTAGTGCTTAAGGCCTGCCAGCCTCTCTTCCGCCAGTCGGATGCCGTCTTCCCAGGGCTTAAGGATATCCTTGCGCGCGTTGAGGGTGGCAAAGCATCTGGATATTCCCCGGAGGAGCACATATGAGGGGCTGCTCGTCTCGAAGATGTCTATGTAATGTCTGATGGTGCTGTCAGGGATCCTGCATCCGGGGTAGGTAAGCATGACAGATGTCTGCGTAGGCGAGTTGAGAGTCTTATGAAGGCTCTTGATGACAATGTCTCCGCAGCAGTCACTGCCGAAGAAATCATCTCCGAGTCCGAGGTGCGCTCCGTGCGCGCAGTCCGTTATGAGCGTCGCATCGTAGCGCCTTGTGATCTCCATTATCGAAGCGGTATCCGATATGACTCCCTCGTAAGTGGGCGAAGTGATAATTACCGTCCTTATGGAGGGATCCCTTACCAGGATCTTCTCTATGTCATATGCCGACACGGGTCCCGCGAAAGGCAGGCTGCCGTCGGTCACGGGCATGAGCGGAACGGGCGCGTTGCCGGTCAGTTCCAGTGCGTGCCACACGGCCAGATGGCTGTTCATCGCCACGAGGACTTTCGATCCGGGCATCTCGGCATTGCAGGCGGAGATGGCGGTAAGGAGCATCGTGGTGGATCCTCCTACCGAGACGTATGCTCTCTCGGCTCCCCAGAGCTCGGCACCCGCAGTCTCCATGTCCTTTATCAGTCCGGAAGGGGAGTGAAGGTTATCGAAGCCCTGGATCTCGGTTATGTCGCGTGCGAATTCGGATGAGATCAGATCGGGATTCCTCTTATGGCCGGGCATATGCATCGGCAGAGGGTCACTGCCGAGGTATAGTTTGAGTGCCGCGCCAAGCTTGTCATTGTCGTAAGCCATGTAAGTCCTCCCTTAATAAGAAACCCTGCCTCTTCATAGGAGGAGGCAGGGAAAGAAATGGAGTAAAAAATGAAAAATTAATCCTTAGGTGTGTAGGTCGTGAAGCTGTAACCGTTGATCATGTCAGGCTTCTCGTAGATCGTCTCCTGCATCTTGAGAGCTGTGGAGAGGATCAGTGTGTAAGGGCTGAGGCAGCCGTCGATGCCGTCGCACTCTGCCGCATAGCTGATTGCCTGTGCTTCGTCATCGGAGAGCAGCATGTACTGCGATACGAGGAACAGGGATCTTACGCCGACGCTCATGTAAACGAGCTTGTTGTTGATGGAGTAAGAAGCAGCGGAAGAAGAGGATGTTGACAGTCTGCTGCTGAAGGAGAGTCCGAGAGCAGAGCTTGCGGAACTCAGGGAAGCGCCTTCCTCCTGGATGAAGAGGGGCTTGCCTTCGATACCGACTTTACCTACCTCGTGGAACAGGCCGATGATGATAGCGGACTCTTCGTCGAGCTGCGGCATGATCGTATCCTTGATCCTGAGGAGCTGCTTCGTAACAGCTACGCTCCTGATGAGGAGACCCTTCTCGCAAGCGAGCTCACCCTTGACGTCAGCGGGTGCCGTGAGCCAGGATGTTCTGTTCTCAAGGAAGTCGATGAAGTGATCGAACTCTGTCTTCCTCTTTACGACAGCTGCCTTGAGCTGCTCATAATAAGTGTCAACGTTATCCTTGTTAACTTCGATCATAGGCATGATGCCTGCAACCTTGTCGGACTTGCCTGTAGCTGCTGCTGATACTGCTGCTGCCTGGGGAGTTACTGCTGCCTCTGCACCTGCATCACCCTCGTCAGCTGAAGTAAATGTATATTTGCACTTAGGGCATCTGATAACCTGATTAGCAATTACCATTCCGCAATCGGGACACTTTTTCATAGTTGGACCTCCTGAATTCAC
>R26__coassemble_158_pt1 | contig 46256 bp, 45 predicted proteins | sample R26__metabat2_low_PE_020 | metagenome-assembled genome bin R26
TAACAATCGAATGTGAATAATGATTAAAAACTATTTACATATTTCTTGAATGTTATTATAAAAAAGGAAAAACGCCCGTGCTACTTTCAAGGAGGCAAAAATATGGACGAATACTTTGTGCTTAATGACAATACAAAGATCCCCAAGATAGGATTCGGAACCTATAACGAGGAATTCAATGACAACAAGGCCTCCATCCTGACCGCGATAGATGTCGGCTACAGGTTCTTCGATACGGCTTCTCTCTATGAGACCGAGAGATGCCTCGGCGCTGCGATTAAGGACAGCGGAATTGCCAGATCCGACGTCATCATCGAGACCAAGCTCTGGATAGACGAGATGGGTGCTGAGGGTGCGAGGATCGCTCTGGCCAAGTCACTCGACCGTCTTCAGACAGATTACATCGATATCTACATGATGCACTGGCCCAGGCAGACGGGCACTGACGGTGAGAAGTGGAGAGAACTTGATATCGAGACATATCACGCGATGGAGGACATGGTAAGGCAGGGCCTGGTAAAGCGCCTCGGTCTCAGCAACTTCCTCCCGCACCATCTCAGGAACATATTAGATAACTGCGAGATCCGTCCGGTAGTCGATCAGATGGAACTTCACCCGGGATACTCTCAGGAGGCGGCAGTCGCATACTGCAAGTCGGAGAACGTGCAGCCGATGGCGTGGAGCCCGCTGGGAAGGGGAAGGGAGAATGCCACGATAGGCAATTCGATACTGGTTCGTCTCGCAGACAGGTACGGCAAGAGTATTCAGCAGATCAATCTGAGGTTCCTGCTGCAGAAGGGGATACTGCCGATACCCAAGGCATCTTCCGAAGCGCATATGAGATCTAACCTGGAGGTGTTTGATTTTGAGCTGACGGAAGAAGATATGTCTATGCTGACGTGCATGCCGCAGACGGCGTGGCTCGGAGAACATCCGGACTTCGTTATACCGGACAGGAAGAGCAACCCTGATAATTAAGTCTGTCAGTAACTCTTTCTGATGGTCAGGATGTTCTTGCCGTCCTTATATTCGTAAGAGACTTCATCCATGCTCTTCCTGACAATGAATATCCCCAGGCCGCCGACGGGGCGGTCTTCTGCCGGCAGCGTGATATCGGGATCTTCGTTCCTGAGCGGGTCATACCTGATGCCCTGATCTTCGAAGATGACCGTGACGCAGTTGTTGTCCCTGTCATCGGATATACAGACAACGGCTTCGCCTTCGCCTTCGGGGTACGCATGATGCGCGATGTTCACGAAGATCTCTTCTATGGCGATATCTATCTGCATCTGAGCCCCGGGCGGACAGCCGAGCTCTTCGAGTATCGTGTCTGAAAAGGATAGAACGTTATCCAGTTCAGCGGTTACTGCTTTTACTTTGATCTGCTTCATTCCGGATCCGCCTGCTGTGTCAGCGCCCCTGCAGACAGCCGGTTCCGGCTGTTGCCTGACTCTTGTTATATATTATTGATGGGGAGCTTCTTATAAGCTCTTGCCTTCTTGATCTTCTTGATCTCTTCCTTGGTAAGGTTCTTTGCCACGCAGATGTCTTCGCCGGAATTGAGATCCTTAACATGGAATTCGTAGCTGTTATCTGTCTTCAGGATGCCCTTGGGCTTTTCCGCAAGGATATGGTTTACATAGGGCTCGAAAGCCTGATCCGTTACCTCGGGATTTGCCTTGAGCTCCGCCTTGCCTTCCTTGCCCTTCATATCGACGCCGTAACCGCATACAGGGCAGATCTTATGGTACGTCGACTTATAGGGAATAAGAGGTATGAATTCTATGTGGAACCAGAAGTTGCTCTTAACATATGCAGGAGCATAGACCCTGCCGCAATCGGGACATGCAACCTTCTCGCCGTGAAATCCCTTGTTTGAATTGAAAATGTGTGTGCCCCACCAGATGACTGCCATAATCTACCCTCCAACATAGTAGTGATAGAAACAAATATAACATCACAGCACGGCGATAACAAGAAAGTTTACAATTAGTATATAATTACTACTAACATTTTCGGAACGATAGTGCTATATTGTTCTCGGAGCCGGGGTGACGGCTCCGGAAAAGGAGATAAAAAATGAAAAAGATCGTATCAGTTTTACTTGCAACAGCAATCATGACAGCATTTGCAGCTTCATCTACAGGCTGCATGCTCAGCAAGCCCGATGTGGACGGAGAGTACGTTGCAGAATTGGACCTCACGCCCATCATGAAGTCAGCGTTCGAGACTTCATTAGGCGATCAGGGCATCGATATCGATGTGGATGACTTCAAGGGCGAAGTGACAGTCCTGTATGAATTGGAGCTAAATGACGGCGAGTACACACTTACCATCGACTACGATTCATATGTTGATTCATACACGGATTATGTCGTGGATAACCTCGTGCCCGTACTGAAGGAAGAGATCTTAGACCAGATCGAGATGTACGGATATACGGAAGATGAGTTCCTCAGCGAGATGGGTTACTCTTCGATGGATGAATACTGCGAGGAGAGCGTTCTTGCTTCGATCGATACTTTCGCAGGTGACCTCGAGAATGAGACAGTTGAAGGCGACTACAAGGTAACGTCAGGATTCGGAGCGGCAAAGACATACGTAAAGCTCGACAACGATACCATCCTTTACTTCGAGAAGGGCAATCTCGTAGGTTATATCGACGAAGATCTTGTTGATGATATCAGGGATGCAGAGGACCTCGATGATCTTAAGGACGCTTTCGAAGACGCAGATGCAGACAGCTCGCTCGTTGATGTTCTCGACATGTGCGACAGCTACGGCATCTCGGCAGAAGACTTCGTTGACTGGCTCGACGACTGCGGACTTCTTGATGACGGCCTCATTTACGAAGCACAGTAATAAAATACAAAAACCCAGACAACAGGGGCGCCGGATGTAAGTCCGGCGCTTCTTTTTTTGCTGCTTTAAGGTTGATTTAAGGTAGGCTTGTTACTCTTTGCTCAAGGTAAGGAGGCAAAGACAATGACATACCTTAATACATTCGAAAGATATGAGATCAAATACATCCTGACTGATGACCAGAGGAGCAGGCTTGAACACCTGATGTCAGGCCGTATGAAGATCGACCGTTACGGACATTCGACGATCCGCAATATCTACTACGATACCGATGATTACAGGCTTATCAGGCATTCTCTTGACAGACCGGTCTATAAGGAGAAGCTCCGTGTAAGGAGTTACGGCAGGATCTCGGAAGAAGATGATGTTTTCGTTGAGCTGAAGAAGAAGTACGATTCTGTTGTCTACAAGAGAAGGATCGCACTGCCGGAGCATACGGCGACCGAATGGCTCTCGGGAGACGGACAGCTGCGGGTGAGGTCTCAGATCGGAGACGAGATCGAATATGTCAGATCGTTCTATTCCGGGATAAAGCCGAAGGTCTTTATCTCATACGAGAGAGAAGCTTACTATCCGACGGGCTGCGAAGATCTGAGGATAACACTCGATTCCAACATATTAGCCAGAGACTATGACCTGTCGCTTCTTTGCGGAGTGTACGGCTCTCCGGTAATTAACAGGGACCTTACCATTCTCGAAGTCAAGGTGCCGGGCGTTATCCCGATGTGGCTTATAAGGTTCCTCGATAAGAACGGTATAAGGAAGAATTCGATATCCAAGTACGGAAGCTATTACAGGAACATGCGCCTGGCAGGTTCCGCTGATAATGAGAGAGGTGAGTTATATGCTTGAGACTTTAATGGGAAACACTACGATATCACTGACGGATTTTCTGCTGCCGATAGGCTCATCGCTCGTTCTGGGCCTTGTCATCTCGCTGGTGCATATGTTCAGGAACCGCTGTACCAAAAGCTTCCTGGGAGCGCTCGCTCTGCTTCCCGCGATAGTCTGTGCGGTGATCATGGCGGTGAACGGCAACATCGGCGCGGGCGTCGCGGTCGCAGGTGCGTTCAGTCTGGTGAGATTCAGGTCGGCACCGGGAACCGCAAGGGAGATAACGGCTCTGTTTACGGCGATGGCTGCGGGCCTGATGACGGGAATGGGCTATATACTCTATGCCGGGATATTTGTTCTGGTGATCGGAGCAGCAATGCTGATCTGTCAGTATCTGGGACTCGGATCCGAACGCACGGCGGACCTTCGAAGGAGCCTTCGCATCACGATCCCCGAAGATCTGGATTATACGGGCGTCTTTGACGATATCCTTGCAGAATACACGACGGAGCATAAGCTCATCTCATCCAAGACTACCAATATGGGTTCGATGTTCAAGCTGACTTATGACATTACGCTTGATAAGAACAGGAGTGAGAAGGAATTCATAGACAAGTTAAGGTGCCGTAACGGCAATCTCGAGATAGCCATATCGGCGATCAGGGCAAATGAAGACCAGCTGTTATAAGAAAGGAGAAACAAAATGAAGAATCTGACTATAAGAAAACTGATATCAGCAGCTGCAGCGGCGGCGTTGAGCCTGGCTCTGCTGGCAGGCTGTGCGGCAGTCACTGAAGGTACGGAAAAAACCTCGGCCGTGTCTGAGACGGTCAGCACCGAGAGTGTTTCAGAAGCGGATCTTCCCGAAGCCGACGAGGACGATCAGGATCCGGCATACAGTGAAGAGGATTCCGAGGCGATCGATATATCTGAAGTATCAGATGTCAGCATAACAGAAGGCGGCACATACATTATCACAGGTGATACTTCAGACGGCGGTATAACCGTGGATGTCGGTGATGACGATGTGCAGCTCGTACTAAGGAATGTGTCGCTGACATCCGGCGACTCGGCTGCGATAACGGTGCTCTCTGACGGAGAGGTATCGATCACCCTCGAAGGCAGCAATTACCTCGCAAACGGCGGTCAGTTCACAACCGGCTCGGATGAAGAGGTCGATGCGGTAATCTATTCCAAGTCCGATCTTACCTTAAACGGCGAAGGGAGCCTCGAGATATCATCTCCTGCAGGTCACGGGATCGTCTGCAAAGACGAGATGGTGATAACGGGCGGAACTTATGTTATCGAAGCATCGGAAGATGGCATCAACACAAATGATTCTCTTCTGATAACATCCGGAAGCTTTACGATAGATGCAGGTGACGATGCCATCCATACAGACGGAGTCCTGCGCATTACCGGAGGCACACTGGATATTACGGCAGCCGAAGGCCTTGAAGGAACCGAGATAGTGATAGACGGCGGCGAGATAACGATATCTGCCACGGATGACGGGATAAATGCCGCTCAGAAGACGGAAGGCATGGATGTCTTTGTTGAGATCAACGGCGGCACGATAACGATCACGATGGGACAGGGAGATACTGACGGTATAGATTCCAACGGAGACATTACCATTACCGGCGGAACTGTCGACATAACGGGAATGTCTGCGGTCGACTATGACGTAACGGCATCCCTTACGGGAGGCACGCTGATCGTCAACGGAGTGCAGACGGATACTCTCACTAACCAGGAGATGGGCGGCGGCATCGCTCCCGGTGAAGGCGCCCTCCCCGAAGGAGAGATGCCCGGCGAACCTCCGTCGGGAGAACCTCCGCAGGGTATGTTCCCGGGATGAGACCTGAGGCATTTGGGGTACATTTCGGGAATAATCGTGAGATAATCAGAGTATAGAAGGTAAAGGAGATATCAGATGCGCATACTGATCGCTGAAGACGAGAGATCCATGGCCAACGCTCTCAGGGCGATAATGACGAAGAATAACTATTCGGTCGATACCGTTTATGACGGTGAAGAGGCTGTGTCATATATCGAGACCGGTGATTACGACTGCGCGATACTTGATGTGATGATGCCGAAGAAGGACGGATTTGAAGTCCTTCGCGAGATAAGGGCAAAGGGCATCGGTATTCCCGTCATGATGCTCACTGCGAAGTCGCAGGTGGATGACAAGGTGGAAGGTCTGGATCTTGGGGCGAATGACTACCTGACCAAGCCTTTTGAGAGCAGGGAACTGCTTGCCAGGATCAAGGCGATGACGAGGCCGGCGGTATCTTCGGACAACAATCTGAGATACGGCAATGTGACGCTCAACCGGAGTAATTATGAGATGTCAGCCCACGGCGGGACGGTGCGCCTGGCGTCCAAGGAATTCCAGATTATGGAATACCTCATGTCCAATCCCGGTGTGCTGATATCGACCGAGAGGCTCATGGATAAGATCTGGGGCCTGGATTTTGAAGGTGATATCAACATCGTCTGGACGAACCTGTCTTATCTGCGCAGGAAGCTTCAGCAGATAGGTGCGGACGTGAAGATCAAGGCCACGCGCAATGCGGGATATTCTTTGGAGATCGAGGGATGAAGAACGCGCTCAGGATCAGGTTTACGGTGACCGCTATCGTATCAGTGTTCCTGGTGCTCGTCGTGATGGTCTCTGCGATCAATCTGATGAACTACAACAAGGTCGTATCTGACAGCGATAAGGTACTTGGAATGCTCCTTGATAACGGAGGATCTTTCCCGGATCAGATGAAGCCTGAACCGGGCAGCGAGCCGGAACCTGCCCCGCCCGGGGATATGCGCGGCGGCGACAGGACGGAATCGCCCGAACTTGCCTTTGAGACCAGATATTTCAGCGTTGTTGTCGGTGAGGACGGCAGTGTGCTGTCTGTTGATACGGGCAATATCGCGGCCGTAAGTGACGATGCTGCAGCAGAATATGCATCTGGCATATTTGCCGGCAATAAGACCAAAGGCTTTGTAGGAGACTACAGATACAGCAGTAAAGAGACTTCGGAAGGAGATACGCTCATCGTGTTCTGCGACTGCGGCCCCGGCCTGTCGAACTTCAGGAGCTTCATGGGCATAAGCATCCTCATATCGGTTTGCTCGCTCCTATTGATAAGCATCGTTGCATACATTCTGTCAGACCGAGCGGTAAGCCCCGTAGTGGAAAGCCACGAGAAGCAGAAACGGTTCATTACGGATGCAGGTCACGAGATCAAGACTCCGCTGGCGATAATTAATGCCGATGCGGATGTGCTCCTCGCCGAGATGTCTGAAGACAACGAGTGGGTAACGGATATCAAGAAGCAGACGAGAAGGCTGGCGGATCTCACTGATGAACTCATCCTGCTGAGCAAGATGGAAGAAGGATCCTATGTTCCCGTCAGGGAAGATCTGGATCTTACCGACATCACCAATAAGCAGACGGAGCTGTTCAGAGTCGCAGCGGAAGGGACAGGCAGGAAGATAGAGAGCAGCATCGAGCCGGACGTCCGCATAACAGGTGACAGCAAGGCTGTTAAGCGGCTGATATCGATCCTTCTGGACAATGCGGTAAAGTACTGTCCCGAAGGCGGGATAATTAATCTCTGCCTCAAGCGCAGCGGGAAGAATGCTGTGCTCGAGGTGAGCAATCCTGCAGAAGGTCCGATCGATCCGAAGAGCCTCGATAATCTCTTTGACAGGTTCTACAGGGCGGATTCGTCCAGGAATTCCGATACGGGCGGGCACGGGATCGGACTGTCGGTTGCCAAGGCCATAACCGATGCTCATTCCGGGAAGATAGCGGCCTATATGGACGGAGAGGACATAATAAGGTTCAGGGTCGTGCTTCGTTCGTGACATATAAGACCAAGAAGTATTCACAAGCTTGCGCCGGTATGTGCCGGCGCTTCTTTTTGGCTTTTATTATTTTTAATGATAGAATTACAAAGATTTAATTAATAGGAGTAGCGCGTTATCTTACGATGAAGATACTTTCTGTTGCCATACCTTGCTATAACTCAGCCGAATATATGAGTAAGTGTATCGAATCGCTCCTGCCCGCAGGTGACGATATCGAGATACTTATCGTAGACGACGGTTCTGCGAAGGATAATACACTGGAGATCGCCAGAGACTACGAGGCCAAGCACCCCGGCATTATCCGTGCGATCCATCAGGAGAACGCAGGCCACGGCGGTGCCGTCAACAAGGGTATCAGTGAGGCGACCGGCGTCTACTTCAAGAACATAGATTCCGATGACTGGGCAGATACCAAAGTCCTGCTCAGGATAATAGGCCTCCTCAAAGGCTTTGTGGAGAAGGATACCAAGGTGGACCTGGTCCTCGCGGATTTTGTTTTCGACAAGGTAGGGGTGAAGGAGCAGAACAAGAAGGTCATGCGCCTTACGAAGTCCCTGCCCGTGGGTGAGGTCTTCGGCTGGGATGACGTTAAGAAGGTCACATCCCAGTACATCATGATGCATAACATCATCTACAGAAGAGATGTCCTGCTCGAGTCCGGTCTGAAGCTCCCCGAGCACACCTTCTACTGCGACAACATCTACGCTTATCAGCCGCTGCCGAATGTTAAGACGATGTATTACATAGACGAAGCTCTATATAGATATTACATCGGCCGTGAGGGACAGTCCGTCAGCGAAGAGGCGCAGCTTAGGAACATCGACCAGCAGATCAGGGTCGATAAGATCATGACGGATGTATATGCGGCGCAGGATGTGTCTGCGCTGGGGCCGAAGCTAGGCAAGTACATGATCTCGTATCTGACGCTGATGTACTGTGCGACGACGTCGATCCTTCTCATCGGTGGAACGGACGAGCACCTTAAGAAGCTCGATGACCTCTGGAAGTATCTGGAACTTCGGGACCCCAGGGCATACAAGAAGATCAAGGGAAGCTTCATGGGCGGATGGATGACGCTGCCGGGCAAGCTCGGAAGGAAGATGTCCGTCGGAGGCTATAGGATCGTACAGAAGCTCTATAAGTTCAATTGACGGTATATATGGAAAGACTTAAGACTGCAGGCAAATACATACTGAATTTCCTGATAATCCTCGCGATCGGGGCGCTCTCGCTGTTCCTGTCGGTAGGATCCGAAGGGGAGGCCTTCCTCGATGCGCTGTTAACTTCAGACAAGAGGTTCATCCTGATAATGGCCGGGCTGATGCTCTGCTATTACATGATCGATGCGCTCATACTGTTCATCATATGCAAGGACCTCAAGTACCGCATCAGCTATAAGCAGTCGTTCGTTACCAACATGACGGGCGTGCTGTTCTCGGACCTCACGCCGTCTTCTACGGGCGGACAGTTCGCGCAGGTATATGTCTTCCACAATCAGGGCGTTCCCGCCGGCATCGGTTCGGGCATCCTCGCGATGTGCTTTGTCACATACCAGATAGTCATCATCATCTATGCGACTGTCGCGATGCTCTGCAACCACCACGTTATCTTTGCCAATCAGCAGACGACCGTCATTGCAGTCGTCGGCTTCATAGTAAACGTAGTCATCACGGGAGGATTCTTCCTCGCGACCAAGCTTAAGAAAGTACACACTTTCCTTACGGTAAGCTGCCTTAAGTTCTTAGAGAAGATCCACCTCGTCAAGGACTACGACAAGACTTCCAAGTCGGTCACCAAGGCCTTCGAGGAATTCAGGAACGTATCTTCCATCCTGTTCTCGAGGAAGTCACTGTTTGCCAAGGTGTGCCTGTGCCACGCGATGAAGCTCACGCTCCTTTACTCGGTGCCGTTCTTCGCAGCGTTGTCTCTTAAGGTACCGATCACGGCGGCTAATTATCCGAACTTCCTGTCCCTGGCTGCAGCGATCAGCCTGTTCAACACCTTCATGCCTATCCCCGGCGCGTCCGGCGGAAGCGAGGCAAGCTTCATGCTGCTGTTCGGCTTCCTCGGGCAGGCTACGGCTTCGTCTGCGATGCTCATCTGGAGAATGCTTACGTTCTACTTCGGCCTGCTCCTGTCTATCGTAGTGGTCGCTTTCGCGAAGGATACGAAGGGCGGCATCATGAAGGGCATCAAGGAGATGGAAAAGGCCCAGGACGAGGAGTTGTCGTCCCAGGCCGGGCCTTCTGTAATTAAGCCTGAAGATATTGAGTCAGGCGGCGATCTGAAGTAAGTTCGTTATCAGCGAGAAATAGATCAAGAGCGATACAGCATCAACAATTGTAGTAATGAGAGGGCTCGCCATTACGGCAGGGTCCAGTTTGATCGTTGCGGCGATGAGCGGCAGGGTAGAGCCGATCGACTTCGCGAAGATAACTACCAGTACGAGCGTGACGCAGATGATGAGCGCGATGTTCATCGGGAGCTTGTCTATCAGCATGAGCTTGATGAAATTCGCAGAAGACAGCGTGACGCCGCAGATTACTGCGACCCTGATCTCTTTCCAGAGGACCTTGAAGAAATCCCTGAACCTGACCTCTTGAAGGGAGAGGGAACGGATGACGGATACGCTTGCCTGGGAACCCGCATTACCGCCGGTATCCATCAGCATCGGGATGTATGCGGTAAGGAGGACGTAGCTCGCGAGGGCGCTCTCGAAATGCGTGATGATCGCACCCGTGAATGTCGCGGAGATCATGAGGAACAAAAGCCACGGCATCCTCTTCTTGAATGTCTCGAAGACGCCTGTACGGAGGTACGACTTATCGGTATCGGAAGGGATGATAGCAGCCATCTTCTCGATATCCTCCGTGGCCTCTTCTTCCATGATGTCGATAACGTCGTCGACCGTGATGATACCGACCATCCTGTTCTCGTTATCGACGACAGGCATCGCGGTAAAGTCGTATTTCTGGAAGGCTCTGGCAGCTTCCTCCTGGTCGTCCATCGTCTTGATGGAGATGACGTTCTCGTTCATGATGTCGCCGATGACTTCGGTCGGCTGCTTGATGAGGAGGTATCTCAAGGCAACGGTGCCTACGAGGAGCCTCTTGGGATCGAGCACGTAACATACGTTGGTGGTCTCGGAATCCAGGCCGATCTCCCTGATCCTCAGGATAGCATCCGCTACGGTCATGTCTCTTTTAAGGTCGACGTACTCGACCGTCATGACGGATCCTGCGGAATCTTCGGGGTATCTTAAGAGGTGGTTGATGTCGGCTCTCTGCTCTGCGCTTGCATTGGCAAGGATCTGCTTTACGACGTTGGCAGGCATCTCTTCAAGGAAGTCTGTAGCATCATCCGCCATCAGGTTGTTGATGACGTTCGCGGACTCTGTCTTGGACAGTGACATGATGATGTACTTCTGATCATCGACTTCAAGCTCGGCGAAAACGTCCGCTGCCATTGTCTTCGGCAGGATACGGAACAGCTTGAGGCTGTCCTCGTCTTCCATCGAGTCCATTATCGATGCGATATCGGCTTCCATCATCTCAGAAAGCCGGTTGCGGAGGGTTACATACTGCTTCTGCTTAAGAAGCTCTAAGATCTCCGCCTTTACGGATGCTAATTCTTCCATAGCGTCTCTCCTTAAGGTGTGTTTCTAATGCGCGTTGTCGCGATCGGGGATTGTCTGAATCGCTTCGTAACATTAAAAATCACCTCCTTTGAGACGCTATGGCAGCGTCGATTAGAATTTTCTATCGGGATTATACTCCGTGTGCTATACTTTTGTAAGGTATTTTTATTAAGGAATCTTACAAATTTACATGGATCTCGCCACAATACTGTATACGCTCATAATAAAACCCCTGGTTCTTATATTTGAGGTCATATTCGTATTCGCGAACCGCGGTCTGGGCAATCCGGGACTGTGCATCATAGTCCTGAGCCTCGCGATGAACCTTCTCGTTCTCCCGATCTACCACAAGGCGGATGTCATCCAGAAGGATGAACGTAAGCTCGAAGAGAAGATGAACGGTACCGTCGCCCACATCAAGAAGGTCTTCAAGGGCGATGAGAGATTCATGATCCTTCAGACATACTACCGCCAGAACAACTACAGCCCGCTCTATACGCTGAAGAGCCTTCTGCCGGTAATACTGCAGATCCCGTTCTTCCTTGCAGCGTATTCGTTCCTTTCCAATCTCGAAGTGCTCAAGGGATTTACCTTTGGTCCCTTCAAGGATCTCGGCGCACCGGACGGCCTTATCGCTTTCGGTGCATTTACCGTCAATGTGCTTCCCATCCTGATGACTCTCATCAACGTCATATCGGGACTCATCTATACAAAAGGACTGCCGGTCAAGACGAAGGTGCAGACCTTCCTTATCGCTGCGGTGTTCCTCGTATTGCTCTATAACTCGCCTTCGGGCCTTGTCTTCTACTGGACTCTCAACAACGTGTTCTCGCTCGTAAAGAATCTGGTCACGGAGAAGATGGAAGCGCCCGAGCAGAAGAAGGCATCGCGTAAGGCCACGGATGATACAAAGAAACACACTGCAATGTTCTTTGCTTCTGCGGCATTCCTCTCACTGCTTACAGGCCTTTATATTCCTTCGGGCGTCATAACAGTATCATCAGAGGAGTTCATCAATACGAGCATATTATTCTCACCGAACGATCTCGTCATCCAGAGCGCGCTTCTCGCTGTCGGAATTTTTGTGTTGTGGTGCGGAGTGTTTTACGTGCTCACTTCGGCGGAAGTAAAAAAGTACTTTACCTATGTAATGCTGAGCCTTGCCGTGGGTGCCGCGGTGAACTTTTTTGTTTTCGATGCGAACCTCGGCCTGATGTCGAGCATGCTGCAGTTCGATAAGAATCCCACGTATGATGTGGCGGGGATGATGATCAATCTTGTGGTAGCGTGCGCAGTGCCTTTCGCGGTGATCTTCGCATATAAGAAAGTCCCGAGGATAGTTCAGAGCATCCTTTTTGCAGGCGTTCTTGCCGTGTCAGGCCTGTCCGTTGCAAACTGCGTGAAGATCGATGAGGGCTACCGCACGTACCTCAGTTATAACGAGGAGTATTCGCTGATCAATGTCGACGGCGTATCGGACATCACTCCCTGGACGCTGTCGAAGAACGGAACCAATGTATATGTCCTGGTGCTGGATAAGGAAGTAGGAGCGATGGTTCCCTATATCTTCCAGGAGCACCCGGAACTCGCAGAACAGTTTGCCGGATTTACCTATTACAGCAACACGCTGACATACGGACCTTATACGAATTTCGGAATGCCTTCGGTATACGGAGGAGCGGATTATACTCCGGCCAGTCTGAATGAGCGTTCCGATCTTACCCTTCCCGAGAAGCATAACGAAGCACTGAAGGTCATGCCGATGCTGTTTGCCGAGAACGGTTACGACGTTACCGTGGTGAATCCCACGTATGCCAATTACCAGTGGATCCCCGACTGTTCGCTATTCGATGACATGGAAGGGGTTACCGCATATAACACAGGCAATTACTTCAATCCGTACAAAGAAACATATAACGAGATGTACTTTACAATGATGACCCGTAACCTGTTCTGTTACGGTGTATTCAAGGCATCGCCCTGGATGTTCCAGCCTCTGATGTATGACTTCGGTAAGTACAATTCCGTTCTGGATCTGTCAGATATCACGCAGCAGATCGGAGGCAATTCCATAGCCGACGGTTATCTGTATCCGTTCATGAGCGAGTACTATGCGCTCGGTGCGATGTCTGAGCTTACCGAGATATCTGACGATGACAGCTGCAACTTCATCATGTTTACCAACAAGACTCCGCATGACCCGATGATGCTTCTGGAGCCATCTATGCATGTCGATAATACCCAGTATGATGCTGAGAATCAGTGGAGGTTCACCTGGAACGGAGTTACATTCATTGCCGAAGAGTATTACCAGTATGCAGGTTATCAGTCCAATGCTGCGGCCCTGCTCCAGATAGGAAAGTGGCTTGTGTATCTGCAGGAGAACGGAGTATATGACAATACAAGGATAATAATCGTATCCGATCACGGTAACGGCTTAGGTAATTTTGAAGCCTGGCTGACAGGGGAAGATCTCAACTATCTCGATATCGAGAAGTTCTCGCCGATACTGATGTATAAGGACTTCGGTTCTACGGGAGACTTTGTTACTTCAGACGAGTTCATGACCAATGCGGATACTCCCTATCTTGCGACAAAAGACGTGATCGATGCTCCGTGCAATCCGTTTACCGGGAATCCCATCAACACTGATTATAAGAGCGGGGACCAGATGGTAATCAATTCCGAAGAATGGGATATCGGCGTGAACAACGGATATGTCTATCTTCCGGGCAGCTGGTACAGCGTATCCGGCGGTGATATGACGGATGCGTCCAACTGGACATATCTCGGCGAGTGGTAAGGAAATCTTCTGAAAATTCCAAAATAACTGTTGACATAGTAGCGAACTAATACTATTATGTGTTTATTGAAAGTATCGGCGCAATACTAACTGCGTTCTAAAAAGGAGTTTTGACATGAAAAAGAAGAGTGTACTTGCGATAATGATGGTCCTGGTGCTCTGTTTTGCCACAGCAGGCTGCTCGATCCTCGATTTGGGCGGAAAGAAGAAAAAGGATAAGGACAAGGACATCGATCCTCCTTCGGACAGATCCATCATCAAGGCTGTCGAGGCCGAGTATGACGGAGACGGCGACTGGGAGATCACCGATGATGACGAAGATGACGGCGATTATACCTGGGAACTCGAGTGCGAGGACGGTGCTACTGCTGTCGTAACCTGGAGCGAAGGCGACGATGAGGATGATCTCGATATCGATATCGACGATTCAGGCGTAGTAATCGAGACTGAGCCCGAACCGACTGATGATTTTGTTGCGGATCCTACGACAGCTGAGACTGATCCTGTACAGACTACTGCTTCTGCTGATCTTCCTGATGCTCTGAACGGCTTTGATCAGTATTATATCGTTGATTATTCCCTCGGCATCAACAGCATCAACTGGAGCGGAGCGGAAATATCTTCAGGTCTGGCTATCTACGATATCGGCGATGAGATGGTGTTTGAATTCAACTGCCAGGATCAGAGCGTAGATCTGTATGCTCATATATATAAGTATCCTCTGGCTAACGATGAAGATCCTGATGCAAATCAGAACCCCATTGATTCTGAATTCTATTCGGAAGTTATCCCGGTCACAATGGATTCGGAAGGCAACTGCACGGTATCGTGTGAGGGTCTTGATGAAGCAGGCATGTATATCTTCGTCATAAGCGATGCGACCCAGAGTAATCCTGATTACTCATACTTCTATGCGGCATGCTTCGCTGATTAAGCTGATATCCGGATAGATTAAGATAGTTTGACATAATGTCCCCTCTGATGTATTTTCCATACACAGGGGGGATATTTTATGGAAAAACTCTCAACACAGGCAAAATGGCAGCCCTGGAAGGGCGTGATCTTCCAGCTCGTTGCAATCTTGATGCTGCTGATCCCGGGCAGCCTGATACAGTATTTCCTCGGACTGTGGGGCTTAGTGATAACGGAATTGATGTTCCTGGCACTTGCCGTGATCTGGACTCTTGCCAAGAAGACACCGCTCAAGGAAGTATTCCCGGTCAAAGTTCCGACGGTAAGAGATGTCATAGGAACTGTCATGCTCTGGCTTGGTATTATGCCTCTGAGTATGCTGTCCGTATTGATAATGATGCTTATTCTGCCAAATAACTTCGTAAACACAGCTTCGGGACTTAATGAGGTAATGAGCAGCGAGGCTGCGATAATTACATTCATCGCGGTCGCAATACTGCCGCCGATATGTGAAGAGGCGCTCCAGAGGGGTGTGGCGTTGTCATATTTCAGATCTCTTAAGCATGACTGGGTCATAGTCCTGATCATCGGTGTGTTCTTCGGAATACTGCATCTTGACCCGGTGAGGTTCGGAACTACCGCTATCCTGGGTGCCGCTCTGGCTTATGTGGTCGTTAAGCGTAACAATATGGTCCTGGCGGCGATCATACACTTCGTTAATAATGCGTTCTCGGTAAGCGTGTCCCTGTTCTCCGGGACATCAGAGCAGGTGGAATCAATGGAGACTACCGAAGCCGTACAGACTCTTGCGAATTCAGGGCTCCTGGTGATCGGGTCTTTCCTTATCGTAGGGTGCTTAAGCCCCATGCTTATCGCAGGTGCCATACATCTGTTGAATCCCGGCAAGAAACTGCGTAACTTCACAAGATATATTGTCGCGGGGGTGCTGTGCGGAGTCATGTTCTTCACGGGCATGATAATGTTCGTTGCAACCCTTATCAATTCTCCCGAATATCAGGAGATATACGAGAGCATCGAAGCAGAACAGATGGAGCAGATGGAACAGATGGAGGGGTTGGACCTTAAGTAGGGAAGACCTTCTGTGATCCGGAAATAATTAATGCCCGCGGTTCTTCACGCGGGCATTTTCCATATTCCGCCGGAGGCGTCCGATCGTCTTGATCGAATATTAATTGATTACATTCCTGATTTGGCTATTATCTCGTTGGTAATATAGTTCACGGAATCATTGTGAGATGTAACTGAACTTGCAGCGGCATTGGCAGCATTGAGATATGTGCCGATGCCGAGCAGGAGGACGGCAGCCAGAATAACGATGATCGCAATGACCAGAACCATCTCAACCAGTGTAAAACCTTTACGTGATTTATTAAGTCTTCTCATATAGTTCACCCCTCTTGTGATAATAATGAGTTCCTAAAAATCTACCGTGAACTGCAGGTTACTCGAGATCCAGCTTCTCTTCGAGAACATCCTCTGTAACGGCTTCAACAGACTCGTTGTGCTCGCCCACATCAGCTGCTGCAACATTTGCTGCATCAAGATAAAAACCTACGCCGATCATTACGATGCTGGCGAGGATAACTATGATCGCCATTGTAAGAACCATCTCTATAAGAGTTAAACCCTTGCGTGACTTGCTAATCTTTGTCATTGTCCTGCCCTCCTGATGAAGAATTTGTTAACTGATAATGGAATAATAACATATAGTTCACATTTGTTCAATATTTTTCGGCAAATTTTCACAATTGTGAAGAAATCTCTGAGACGTTGGTATTTGGGCGTTTGCGGACTCAGAACAACAAAAATCTGAAAAATATCCAAAATATATTTTTAACAAAATGTAAACAAATGATACAAAAGGGAAAATTTGTTAACGAAAAGTTACGACATATTTGAAGGTCATAAAACGATAAATCCGAGGCCCCGAATGCGAGTTATAATGTTTAAGTTAAAAACTACTTATATAAAGGTGCATTATGATCGTTGAATTTGGTTACGGAAAAGGCACGCAGAATGTCGATATACCTGATGAGAACCTTCAGGATATCCTCATGAGCAATCCGCTCGAACATGAGAGGACAGGTCCTGATGCAGTTGAATATGCTCTCGATAACCCCATCGGATCCGACAGACTCGAGAATATCGTCAAGCCCGGCCAGAAGATCGCGATCATCACAAGTGACATCTCCAGGCCGATCCCGAGCTTCGATGTTATCCCTTCGATCATTAAGAGGCTGTTCAAGGCCGGCTGCAGCGCCGAGGACATAAAGGTCGTTTTCGCGCTGGGTTCGCACAGACATCATACGGAAGATGAGAAGAGACATCTCGTAGGAGATTATGTCTACGACAGCGTCGAGTGCGTCGACAGTGAGCCCGAGGACTGCATCCACATGGGCGATACGAGCAGGGGAACGCCGGTGGACATCACAAGGTCCGTCGCGGAAGCTGACTTCAGGATCGGCGTCGGCAACATAGAGTTCCATTATTTCGCAGGATATTCGGGAGGTGCCAAGGCCCTCATGCCGGGCGTATCCACACCCAATGCCATCCAGTCCAACCACCGCATGATGGTCGATGAGAACGCATGCGCGGGCAAGCTTAACGGCAATCCCGTAAGGGCGGACATCGAAGAGTCGGAGACGTTCTGCCACCTGAGCTTCATCGTCAACGTGGTTCTCGATGAGCACAAGCACATCGTCTACGGCGTCGCAGGCGACGTTACCGAGGCTCACCGCGTGGGATGCGCATATCTCGATAAGATGTACAGGAAACCCATCAGGGAGAGGGCGGACATCGTCATCGTCTCACAGGGAGGAGCACCGAAAGATGCCAACCTCTACCAGACGCAGAAGGCTCTTGATAACTCCAAGCATGCCGTAAAGGACGGTGGTACGATCATCCTGATCGGTGCCTGCAACGAAGGCCTCGGAAGCAAGGTCTTCGAAGAGTGGCTGACATCCGCACCCACCGCAGAGTCCCTCATTACAAGAGTAAACGAACACTTCCAGCTGGGAGGCCACAAGGCTGCTGCCATCGCGATGGTACTGCAGCACGCGAGGATACAGCTCGTCTCCGAGATGGATGACGACTTTGTCAGGAGTATTTTCTTAGAGCCGGTTCACAGCGCGCAGGAAGCGTTCGACGAAGCAATGGCCCGTTACGGAAAAGAAGCATCGGTCATCTGCATGCCTTTCGGCGGTGCAACATTACCGATGCCTCCCGAGAATACTTAAGTAAGGATCAGAACCTACCAGTCGGAGTCCCATCCGCCTCCGCCGCTGAATCCGCCGCCCCAGCCGCTGTCATAGTCGGAGTCATAATCGGAGTCGTAGTCGTACTCATAGTCATAGTCCGAATCGTCGCCGGAATCGTAGTAGTAATAATCCCAGTCGTCATCGTCCCAGTCATCGTCGCCCCATGAGTCGTCGTACTCATAGTCATAGCCGTAGTCGTAGCTGTCGTAGTCGGGGATGTACTCGTCGAAGTAGACGTAGTCATCCAGGTTGTCGTATTCTTCAGCCTCGAAGTAATCGTCGTAATTGTCACCGAGGTCATTCGGGACTTCGGTCTCTGCCCAGTAACCTTCCTCGTCCAGGCCGTACCATTTATCGTCCTCATAGTAATAGTAATCGTCATCGTAGGCATAGTATCCGCTGTCCGGACTCTGCTCCTCAACATAGTATGAGTCGAGCGAATCGAGGAATCCCGCGGGTATCGTCAGATCGCATGAGGTGAGCCCCGCAGCGAGAGTGACCGCGAGGAACAGGAGCGCCGCTATGGCTGCTGCCATGGCATTGCCGTCACGGTTACCAAGGATGTTGTTGCCCTTGGAATACTTGAACTTCTCCTGGGGCGGACGGGGAGCGGGCTTACGGTAATCCGTAAACGGCTCGAAAGGGCGGCCCTTGCCGTAGTCTCCGCCGTCAAAGAAGCTGCGGCGGTCCATGACCTGCCTGTGCTCCAGGAACTCTGCCTTCATCTTCTGATAGATCTCGTTGACGGCATAAGCCTCGTCAGCGCCTTCGTAGCGGATGACACGCGTGCCGTCGCTCTTGTTCTTGTAGACGATGCAGTTCTGGTTGTCAGGCCTCTTGTAGATACCGAATGCCTTGGGCTCACGGTAATCTATGCCGATGAAGAACCTCATCTTGTCCACGGGTATCTTGTGTTCTGCTATGAACGCCTGAAGCTCTTCGATCGTCTTGGGAACCTGGTTGCCCGAACGCAGCATGTGCTTGTTGACAGCACCGCACTCAGGGCATGAAGCCAAGGTCTCATCTATGGGCTTGCCGCAGAAATCGCATAAAACCTTCATAATCTAATCCCCCTGTAATCTATCCCAAATTGCATACCCTTAAACATTTTTGATTATAGCATATGAGAAGGAAGACTATCAATTCAACAGAGGTTGTTTAGCGTGTACTATTTCGAGTTATTTTGTGTTGAAAAATACCCCCTTAACACTTAAAATATCTACGGTGTAATTCGACCCTATGGTCGCATTCCTTATTAAGAAAGGAGAAACATAATGATTTATTCAACAGAAGTCAAGAATATGTGCAAAGTGAATCAGGCCGGCAATCACGGCGCTGCACCGATTCCTGAAGAAGCAAAGTGGGTAAGCGCTAAGCAGATCAGCGATATTTCCGGTTATACACACGGTATCGGCTGGTGCGCTCCTCAGCAGGGCTGCTGCAAGCTGTCCCTCAACGTTAAGGACGGTATCATCCAGGAGGCTCTCGTAGAGACAATCGGATGCTCCGGTATGACACACTCCGCTGCTATGGCAGCTGAGATCCTTCCCGGCCGCACGATCCTCGAAGCACTTAACACAGACCTCGTTTGCGATGCTATCAACACAGCAATGAGAGAGCTCTTCCTCCAGATCGTTTACGGAAGAACACAGAGTGCTTTCTCTGAGGACGGTCTCCAGATCGGCGCAGGTCTTGAGGACCTCGGTAAGGGCGCTCGTTCCATGGTAGGTACAACATACGGTACACTCGACAAGGGTCCCCGTTACCTCGAGCTCACAGACGGTTATATCACAGACCTTGCTCTTGACGATAACGATGAGATCATCGGATATAAATTCGTTAACTTTGGTAAGATGATGGACTTCATCAAGAAGGGCGACGATGCCGCTACTGCTCTTGAGAAGGCTTCTGGTAAGTACGGACGTGTAGATGATGCTGTTAAGTTCATCGATCCCCGCAAGCAGTAATTATAGGAGGTAAATCAAAATGGCAGAGCTGTTTGAATCATATGAAAGAAGAATCCCCCAGATTAATGCAAAGCTTGCTGAATATGGAATTTCTTCTATTGAAGAAGCTGAGAAGATCACAAAGGACGCTGGACTTGATGTTTATCACCTCATTGAGAACATCCAGCCCATCTGCTTCGAGAACGCTAAGTGGGCTTACACAGTAGGTGCCGCTATCGCAATCAAGAAGGGTTGCCGTAAGGCTTCCGATGCTGCTGCAGCAATCGGTGAAGGCCTCCAGGCATTCTGCATCCCCGGTTCTGTTGCTGACAGACGTAAGGTTGGTCTCGGCCACGGTAACCTCGGTAAGATGCTCCTCGAAGAGGATACTGAGTGCTTCGCATTCCTCGCAGGTCACGAGTCTTTCGCAGCTGCAGAGGGCGCTATCGGTATCGCAGAGAAGGCAAACAGAGTTAGACAGAAGCCTCTCCGTGTAATCCTTGACGGTCTCGGAAAGGACGCTGCTAAGATCATCTCCAGGATCAACGGCTTCACATATGTTGAGACTGAGTATGACTACAAGACAGGCGAGCTCAAGGAGCTGTCCAGAACATGCTACTCCAAGAACGCTGATTCTCCGAGAGCAAAGGTCAACTGCTATGGTGCAGATGACGTTCAGGAAGGTGTTGCTATCCTCTGGAAGGAGAATGTTGACGTATCCATCACAGGTAACTCCACCAACCCGACAAGATTCCAGCACCCTGTTGCAGGTACATACAAGAAGGAGCGCCTCGAGGCAGGCAAGAAGTACTTCTCCGTTGCATCAGGCGGTGGTACAGGCCGTACACTTCACCCTGATAACATGGCTGCAGGTCCCGCTTCTTACGGTATGACAGATACAATGGGCCGTATGCACTCTGACGCTCAGTTCGCAGGTTCTTCTTCAGTTCCTGCTCACGTTGAGATGATGGGTCTCATCGGTGCCGGCAACAACCCGATGGTTGGTATGACTGTTTCTACTGCAGTATCCGTTGAGGAAGCTGCTAAGGCAGGCAAGTTCTGATAACAAACTTACTTAGAACATAAAGCAGAGGCGGTGTGGGTTTCCACACCGTTTTTGTTTTGCCTCCCGGAAAGATTACATTTTTAATAATTTGATGTTTTTCTTTACCTGAACAAAAAAATAGTGTTATTCTGAACTATGATGGGAAAAGCGTTTATCAGGCGATAATGCCGGGAGAATGAGATATGACGGAGCTGTTTGCAGAATTTCCGTTTTTGTCTAACGACAAAGTAGTGATCAGGAAGATGGAAGAAGCCGATATTCCGGCTCTTGCAGAGATAAGCCGCAATGACAATGTATATAAGTACATGCCGCCCTTCCTGTACCAGAAGACCGACTCTGCGCTCGGAGGTGCCATCAAGAACCTCGGCGGCAGGGATTTCGAGTCCAAGAAATGGGTCATCGCGGGAGTCTATCCCGTAGAGGACAACACCAGGCTCATTGGTCTTGCCGAGATGTTCGACTACGACGAGGCCGAGAGCAGGATCACCCTGAACTACATGTTCAATGAGGATTACTGGAATCAGGGCTACGGCACGAGCACTGTCGAACTGATGAAGATGTATCTTACCGAGGAGGTCGGCATCAAAAAGCTGATCGCTTATGTAGTTACAGAGAATACCTATGCTGCCAAGGTCCTTACGAACAACGAATTCGTCAAAGCCGAGCAGTCTGTCCAGGAGAAGAACTGGGCGGGAAGAGGTAATCTTACCCTCGACATGTATTCTTACGTGAAGGCCTGATCAGACGACGACCTTATTACGTCCGCCGGATTTACCCATATAGAGTTTCTTGTCGGCAGCACTGACCGCTTCGTTGATGCGGTCGTCTATATCAGCTTCTGTTACCCCGCCGCTTATGAGGGTGTTGACGTCTGCAACGCCTATGGTCATGGTAACCTTGATCTCGATGTCATTCCACTTGACGGTCAGATTCCGGATCTTGGACAGCAGTGCATTGGCAGCCATTCCCGCCTCATCCAGGTTCTCATTATTGAACACGAAAAGGAACTCCTCGCCACCCCAGCGAGCCGCGATGCCGTGTTCCTTCATGAACTCCTGGCAGAGTACTGCAAGCTGCTTCAGGACCTCGTCGCCTGCTTCGTGTCCGTAAGTATCGTTGACGTTCTTAAAGAAATCTATATCGCCGATGGCTATGCAGACACCGTTCTCGCAGACGCCTCTCATTATGTTGGAGATCGTACCGGATATAACGCTCCTTCTGTTGGAAAGCTTGGTGAGAGGATCTATCTCGGAGATCCTCTTGAGCTTCTTGTTGTACTGTGACAGCTTTGCTTCAGTTGCCATCTTGTCCCTGGTGAAGATCATGAGGATGACTACCATCGAGATGAATATGGATATGATGTTGATGATCTGGAACAGGAGGGAGATGTTGTAGGGGATCTCTTCGAAGGGCTCGAAATTAACGTGCCACGAATAGAGCGCAAGTCTTACGCAGAAGACACCGAGGCTTAAGATGATCTTGATCTTGTCTGAGGCATATGTTCCTACGAAGACGAGGAGCAGCAGCACGAAAACAAAGTGCTGGATACTGCACTCCCATCCCCACTGTACGACGAACCTCATCATCCAGAAGATGGTGACGACCGAATAGATCGCCAGTGCAAGTGCATTGTGGTCTTTGTATGTAAGATATACCGCCAGACCATAGGTCGCCAAACAAAGAGCGCAGGTGCCGACCGTGGGGAACTTCCCGTAAATGCCGAAGACGACCATGAAGGTTATAAGATACAGACACATCAACAAAGCGTTGATGCGTACGATGTAGGATACACGGTTCGATTCGTTCTCGCCGGTAACGTCTTTCCAGATTAACTGTGCCAGTTTGCTCATAGATACCAAAATTCTATCACATTTGTTTTATTATAGTCGGTTTAATTAGTATAATTAAAGGGATTAGAGCAAAGGAGTTATTTGCATGGCATTGTGGAACGAGAGACCATTCAATGAGAAGGGACCTGATCCGTTCGGAAGACGGGAAGAGGAACAGAGCTTCGAACAGCTCTCGGCTGACTCGTCCAAATGTCCGAGCTGCGGTGCGAATATCTTCTATGAACCTGAATTAAGTGCCATGATGTGCCGCGACTGCGGTAATGTTTACTCACCGGACACGATGGAGCTCAGAGGTTCTCTCGGTATCAGCAAAGAGCATGACTATGTCGGAGATTCCGACATGTCCGAAGCTGACAAGATGCGTCATGAGATCGTCTGCAATGCCTGCGGCGCCGCACTCGTTGCAGATGAGAATACGATGTCTACCATGTGCCCCTTCTGTGGATCTCCCGCACTCATAACAAGAAGGCTTACCCGTGAGTTCAAGCCGGATTACATAGTGCCCTTCAAGATCGACAAGGACCAGGCTGAGAGCATCATGAACAAGTGGATCGCCAGCAGGAAACATACCCCTCTGGGATTCAAGACAAAGAGAATGCTTACCAAGATGACGGCTCTGTATGTTCCTTTCTGGCTTGTAGAATGAGGAGTAAATTACGATGTGTCGGGAACGGGAAAGAAGATAGACGGCATTACCTCTACTATTTTTGAAGTCGATTCAACGATAACCTACTTTGTCAAAGGCGTTCCGTTCGATGCATCGATAAAGGTTGCCAACAAACTGATGGAAGCCATCGAACCTTGTGATTACAGTGAGATGGTCAGGTTCGAGAGCAAATACCTTCAGGGATTCTATGCCGATAAGTACGATCAGCTCCCGTCTGAAATAACAGACAGGATAACCAGAAGGCTCAACAGATTCTCCGATTCCGAGATGGAAGTTATAGCAAAGCGTTATGACGAATATGAGAACAGGACGATAAAGAACTTTACCTGGCTCAGTGATATCAGTGTCAAGTATTGTCTGCTGCCTGTGTGGTTCATGACAGTCGAGTTCGGCGGGGTGAAGTATCAGTTCGCCGTGAACGGTCAGACAGGTGAGGCTGCCGGCCGCGTTCCGACTTCGAGGATCGCTGATATCGTAGACTGGCTGACTTTCAGGATGCGCGGATTCTGGCTGATGGTCCCTTTCCTTGCGATGATCCTGTGCATGCTGATATTCGGATCGATCGTTGCCGTACAAGGTGCTGAGAGTATGTCTCCCGTAATGGCTTTGCTCTGGGGCGTTGCATATGTGCTTCAGTACAGTTGGGTATTTGTTGCAATGTTCGCCTCACTCTGGCTGATATTCACGATACTGATCAGGGCCGGAATACTGCAGCGGTTGTTTACGAGGAAAGAGACTGCTTATCAAGCCAATGACTACGATGCCGATCCCGGTCTCGACGCATACTTTGATCACGCAAGACATTCTGATCTCAAGGTGAAAGAGAACTTCTTAAGACACATCGTGAAGGTCGTCGACGAGAACGGAAGAGTGGTCGGCGAACGATCAATCGAAGCATGATATATAGACACTGATATATATTTACATCAGTGTCATCAGCTTACACTGCGCAAGTCCCCAACTCCAGAAATCTTCTCTCGGCAGGTTCTTAACATTGCTTATCAGACTGCAGTTCATCGCGCCGTGTCCGACGATGAGCACATCCTTGCCCTCAGCGATCTTGGGGTAGACCAGCTCGTCCAGGAAAGACTTCGTCCTGGCGTTAAGTTCTTCTATGGTCTCAGAGCCGCCTAGGGATTCCTTGTACGATGCAGGATCCTGGAAGATAACGTTAATCGGGCAGTCCGGTATCTTGAAGCTGTGCTCGATGCCTTCGTAATCACCGAAACACATCTCGAGAAGCCTGTTATCTTTTACGATGGGCACATCTCTTCCTTCGAGCAGGATCTCGGCAGTCTCTACGGCTCTTATAAGAGGCGAACAGTAACATATATCGAAATGGGTATCAAGATACTCATCGTGAGCATCTCTGGCCATCTGTCTTCCTTCTTCGTTAAGCGGGATATCAGTGCGTCCCTGAAGCTTATGACGGACGTTCCAGTCCGTCCTTCCGTGTCTCATCAAATAAAGCATGAAGATATTATACATTATGATGTTATAATCCGAGAATAAACTAACCATCCCGGAGGATACCCGTATGAACGACAATATCTTCAAGCGTAACGAACTTCTTGCACAGAAGGTGATCAAGGGCCTTGCTTCACGTAACATGACCGGCTACTATGCCGCATCTGCCGAAGAAGCAAAGAAGATCGCGCTGGATCTCATACCCGAAGGTTCCTCGATCAGCATGGGCGGAGGAATGAGCGTTCATGAGATCGGTCTGGTAGATGCGCTCAAGGAAGGCAACTACAACTTCATCGACAGAGATAAGGCAGAGGATAAGCGTGCCGCAATGCTCGCAGCCTACGATGCGGATTTCTTCCTGTCCAGCTGTAATGCGATGACTGAAGACGGTATCCTCGTAAACATCGACGGTAATTCCAACAGAGTATCCGCCATCGCACAGGGTCCGAAGAAGGTCCTCTTTATCGTAGGCATGAACAAGGTGTGCGACGATGTCGACGGCGCGATGAAGAGAGCCAGGAATGTTGCAGCTCCGATCAATGCTCAGAGATTCGGTCTCGACACCCCGTGCGCAAAGACGGGTTCGTGCATGAACTGCAAATCTCCCGATACCATCTGCTGCCAGTTCCTGATCACCAGATTCTCCAGACACGAGGGCAGGATCCATGTTATCCTCGTCAACGATTCACTGGGATTCTGATCTTTGCGGACAATCTGTGCGGTGGTAATAGACCGGTTCAGCTTTTGGTTTTGTAAAAAGCATGAATCGAGAACAAAAACCTGAACATTGAACAAAAGTTAGATTCTCGTTTTGTGATTCGGCAAAAACCAAAACCAAAAACAAACCATCAGCATAAAAGCCTCTTCTGTTAACTGCAGGGATCTTATGCTATTCTAAAATCGTAACCTGTAAACACTAATATTCTTGGGTGCGACTATGCGTAAATACATGCTTCACAACAGAACACTTGCTGTTATCATAATAATCGCTTTGGCGCTGGGGATCTGCTCATGTGCTCAGAGCAAGCCGCGTCCGCAGAGCCAGATCACTGATGTTGTCCAGGTCAAAGACAACACATATGAGTGCCAGTTCGAAGGTATGACGTTCAAGTTCATGCTCTTCCTGCCTGAGAAGATGGACAGTAACACGCCGCTCCTGCTCATGCTGCCCGGCTTAGGCAACAACAGCTCCGCATTCAAGCTCCAGACACATATGGATGAGGCTGCCTGCCCGAGAGGATATGCTGTCTGTTATGTTCAGCCGGCGCAGGGAATGGGTTCCAAAGGATGGGACTGCGGCCTTATGGATCCGCAGGAAGTAGACAGTCTGGATTACCTCGTTAATCTTGCGATATATCTTCAGGACGAGTACGGCCTGTCTAAGACCAAGGCTTTCGCGGCAGGGTTCTCGAACGGCGGATTCATGGCGCACAGGGTGGCGATGGAAGCATCCGATACTTTCCTTGCAGTCGCATCCGTTGCGGGCATGATGACCGCCACGGTATGGGACGATCGTCCGGATAAAATGAGCATCGGTGTTCTCGAGATCTACGGCACCAAAGACAATGTCGTTCCGCAGAACGGAACTGGTACTGCAGTGGCCTCTCCTTTTCCTGCCATCGAGCTTGTCATGGACTACTGGGCTTCCGCCAACGGTCTGGGTTCATCAAGTGTGGAAGCTCTCTCAGACAAGGCGGAGATTACCAAATACTCGGCTCTCTTTAACAAGACGCAGGTCTGGTCCGTCAAGATCGAAGGCGGAGCGCACGAGTGGCCGTCAGAGGAGATAGCCGGGTTCAATACGAATGAGTTGATACTCGATTATTTCGATATGTTTTGCTAATAATAGAGATATCTGCAAATCAAACTACAAGGAGGCCGTACCATGATTCACCGGGATACTGATGTGTTCAGACGCGCGGTTACTGTTGCTCTTGTTTTCTCGCTTGTGCTGGGACTGTGCTCGTGCGCACAGAGCAAGCCGCGTCCGCAGAGTCTTATTACTGATGTTGTCGAGACAAAAGAAAACACGTACGAGTGTCAGTTCAAGGACAAGAAATTCAGGTTCATGCTGTATCTTCCGGAGAAGACTGACTCTAATACTCCGCTCATACTGATGCTTTGCGGTATGGGCCAGAACAGTCCCGGATTCAGGACCAAGACACACATGGACGAAGATGCGTGTCCGAGAGGATATGCCGTCTGCTATACCCAGCCGGCACTGGGCAATGGCGGTTGGGGCTGGGACGTCGGCTTTTATGATCCGATCGGAGCAGACAGCCTGGACTATCTCGTTAATCTCGTGATCTACCTTCAGGACGAGTACGGCCTGTCGCAGACGAAGGCTTTCGCTGCAGGGTTCAGTAACGGCGGGTTCATGGTGCACAGGGTTGCCATGGAAGCATCTGACATGTTCCTTGCAGTGGTTTCTGTCGCCGGCATTATGACCCCGAAAGTGTGGGACGAGCGCGTTGACAAGACGAGTATCGGTTTCCTCGAGATCTACGGCACGAAAGACCAAGTCGTCCCTCAGAACGGTAACGGCACCGCGGGATCATCGAATCTTGCGATAGAAGATGTAATGGATTATTGGGCATCCGCTAACGGCCTGGGTTCTTCAAGCGTGGAAGCTCTGTCTGATAAAGCAGAGATCACCAAGTATACTGCTTTCCTGAACAAGACACAGGTCTGGTCCGTCAAGATCGAAGACGGCATGCACGAGTGGTATTCAGAAGATGCAGCCGGGTTCAATACGAATGAATTGATACTCGATTTTTTTGATATGTATTGCTGACAGGCGGTATTTTGAACGTAATTCCATTTTGCTGTTTATACCGAAGTTACCTGATGATCCGGTACAACCCCATGAGCACTGCAAGGAACACCAGGTTTACGACAGTAAAAGCACCGATGTAACTGACAGACTTCTCTTTGGTCTTCGGCAGCGCAGCGTGGAACTTGTATGTGATGAGGCTCGCCATGCTGGCGATAAGAGTTCCGAGTCCGCCGAGGTTCGTGCCGATCACGAGTGCCTCGCTATTATCCGTGAACGCCGACAATAACAGCGCCGCAGGAACGTTGCTTATGACCTGCGAAGCCGCGATGGCGGTGAGGGCAGGGGATCTGCCGACGATGCCGGAGACCCAGGTGTAGACCATATCGATCCTGCCAATGTTCCCGACGAAAACAAAGAAAAACACGAAAGTTATAAGCAGGGTATAATCCACACCCTTGAACGCCTTTCTGTCCATAATGAGCATGACCGCAACGAGCACGCCCAGGGCTATCAGGAAGTGCAGAACTCTGAGCACGACCAGAAGGCTCACGATGAACAATACGATGCACACCGCGACTTTAACTGCGGAGATCTTCTCCTTCTTCGCCGGCTGTTCGTGCGTGATCTTCATGTCCCTGCACAGCGCGAAAACAGCCGTCGTAACAAGCGCTAGCGAGCACAACGAGTAGGGGAGCATGAGAATCGTAAAACGCCCGATCTCCATACCGTAGTGCGTGAACAGGTAAATATTCTGCGGATTGCCGATCGGTGTCTGCATGCTTCCCAGGTTTGTGGCCACGGTCATCAGGATCAATGTAAAGGTGAGTGTCTTCCTGTCTTCGAATGACTTCATGAGCGCGATGGCAAACGGCACCAGCGTTACCAGGGTAACGTCATTGGTGAGGATCATTCCGAAGAAGAAGGAAAGCCATACGAGTATGAGCGATACCATGCGGGAGGAGTGTACCTTCGACAGGAGCTTGTTCGTGAGACTGTCGAATACTCCGAGCAGTACCAGCTCGGATACCACGAGCATCATGCAGAAGAGGATGGCAAGGACCCTGAAGTCAATGTAGCCGATGTATTCCGCATCAGGGTGCACAATAAAACAGGATACTATTGCAAGTATCCCGGAGATGAATAATACAGGGTCTTTTTTGAAACGCTCCAACATAGCCACAAGATTTTATTACTCCTTCTGCAAAATCGCAACAAAGAATTTGCACGATTGCAGTTGACATAGTAGCAAATGTATACTATCATATGGTCATAGTAAGTAATAAATCACAACTAACATGCAGAAGGAAATACAAATGGACTTTTATACAGATTATTTCATGATGTTATTGGAGCAGGCCGCTGTCGGCGTAGTCTCGATCTTGGTCATAGCTTCGATAGTGCTCTTTGTAATAGACGGCATCAAAGCCAAGAAGGAAAACCGCAAGCGTAAGCTCTGGATCACGATCGCATTCGTAATCTCGCTGATAGTACTCGTTCTGTTCTTTATCGGAGTCGCATTCCTGGCGGCAGTATTGCTGATGTACCCGTTCTTATACGCCTTCGCCTGACCCTTGTGAAGATCCGTTTGCCTTATAATCGCGCTTGAACTGATACATCCTCTTCATGGATGTCACGATATTATTGGTCTCCCAGCCGAGCAGCTCCGAGATACCGAGGCTCGCATGGATAGGGTAGGGCTTGCCGGAATTCTTTGACACCTCATCCATCTTAGCAAGGAATTCAGATGTGAATTCTTCGGCACGATCCAGCTTCTCTGATACAAGGACTGCAGAGAATTCGTCGCCGCCGAACCTGGCGCAGAACTCGTCACCCGTGAGGCAGCTCTTAAGAGTATCTGCCAGATGAGTGAGCGCGAAGTCACCTTCGGCATGTCCGTGGACATCATTGATCGTCTTGAGGTTATCCATATCGATGCTGACTATGCTGATTATGCGCGAACCGCTCTCGCCGGAGAGAAGCTCCTGCAGTGCATGCTCGAATCCGCGGCGGTTATAAAGCCCGGTGAGCTCGTCCGTCCTGGCGGCCTTCCTGATCTCGGCGAACTCGCTGAAATGCTTTGAATAGTAGCAGTTCTCGATTGCAGATGAGAGCGTGGTGATATAGTTGTACGCCAGTTCGTTCGGCCACTGGTCTTCTTCAGGCTTCAGCACAAGATATCCGTAGATCTTATTCTTGAAGAACAGCGGCAGGATGATGTACGCACCCGGTTCTTCAGTATCGAATACTGATGCAGGCAGTATATCCGTCCTGTCGAAATACTCTCCCACGAACTCCGCCTTCTGCCGCTGCCCCGCGCGCATTATCTGCAGCAGTACCATCTTATCCGTGAACGGGTACTCCTGCTCGACAGAGGAGAACTTGGGGTCGGATTCATCGCAATAACAGAGATATCCGGTATCGCAGCCGAGTGTCCTGAAATAGTAATTGCTGACGGAGAGCACGCTGTCAAAATCAGGTGCGCTCTGATAATCTGATGAGATCCTGCCGGCCTCGCGCAGGAGGTTCTCTTTGGCGGTCAGTCTCCTGTATATATCACCGATGTTACCGCTTAAGACCTGGCAGCCGCAGCCGCAGCTCGCACGGAAGATGAATTCGTTCGGGACTGTGTGCTTAAGCGAAGGCCATTTGCCGGCTTCGATATCGTCCAGTATCTCGAAAGCGGCTTCCGCGAATCTCTCAGGCCTGAAAGACACGGTCGTAAGGGAAGGCCTTGCATACTCACCTTCTCTGATACCGTCAAATCCGCATACGCAGACATCCTGCGGAACACGCATTCCGCGCTTCCTCAGCTCTTCTGTTATCGAGATGCCCATGTAGTCGTTGGCACAGATTATTGCCTGCGGATAGTTGATGCGGTTCTTCATGAAGTGGTCAACGGCAGCTGCACCCCTGTTAAGCCAGTAGTTGCCTTCGTATATTGAATTGCTGTCGACAGAGAGACCTGCTTCATTCATCGCGGTCATAAATCCTTCGAGCCTTGCCGGGGAATCCTTGTGATCGAGCGGACCCGACATATAGCAGATATCTGTGAAGTTATGTTCCTCGATGAAGTGTCTTGTCATCAGATACATCGCTTCGCGGTTCTCGATCGAGATCGTATAGAAGTCCGGTTGTCCTGTCTGAAGACATATCACCGGGCATGTGGCATTTGCTCTTACTAGATCGTAGAACTCGGACTCCATGCCCTGGATATCGAATGAATTTGGCATCGCGATTATGGCATCGAGCTTCTTATAATCGGGGAGATAGATCATGTTCTTCATGGCGATCTCGGACAGCAGGCTTCTGCCGTACGGCGAAGAATAAGAGCCGTATGAAGAGAATATGATCACATCGGAATCTCTCAGGGAGGCAAGGTCAATGATGGCCTTACCGCATGAGGTCTGGAAAAACTGCGTTATCTCGCTCATGAACAGACCGATCTTCTTACGTGCCACCTATAGCCTCCGCAAAGTGAGATTATTGCTTATAAGCCGATTATAACATCAAACCGGAGCGAGGTCTTCTCATAGACAGAAGGATCCTTAAGAAAATTATCCCGTTATCAGCAAGGTTGTCCCGCAGAAATACTGTTACAGGCCGGAGCGAATATGTTAAAATTAATTTATGGGATAACCGTTTCAAAACGGAGTTGGATAGATAGGAGAGAATAATTATGATCACAAGAGAAAAACTCAAGACTGACGCCAAAAGTGTGCTCTCCAGCACCTATTGGATGTCATTTGCTTCACAATTCATCGTCTCGACCGCAGTATCAGCGATATGCTCGGTGGTGGTTGTCGCGGTCTACATACTCGTGATCGTCCTTCAGATGGTCATTGCAGTTCCTGTCGCGCTTATATCGCAGGATGAGACTGCAACGGTTCTTGCTACGCTTCTTTCGCCTGGCGGACTTATCATCTTCGGAGCTGCGTTTGCCCTTAACGTCTTTGTGTCGTTCCCCGCACAGGTCGGTCTTCATTATTTCTATATCAAAAGCCGCAGCACGCTGAAGCCCGACATCGGTGATATCTTTATGCTGTTTAAGACAAATTACAAGAATACCGTTTATACCATGTTCATGACGACCATCAGGATATTCCTGTGGTCACTTTTGTTCACGATCCCCGGGATCATCAAGTCGCTCGAGTATTGGATGGTGGCTTATATCCTTGCCGAGAATCCCAACATTAATTACAAGAGAGCACTCGAGATCAGCTCCAAAACGATGAACGGCGAGAAGGCTTTCGCCTTTGTCCTCGGTCTGTCCTTCATCGGCTGGATAATGCTCTGTATGCTGACCTGGGGTATGGGTACATTGTTCCTGACACCTTATATTAGCGCTACCTATACAGAGTACTATATGTACCTTAAGAACAAGGCCATCACCAACGGTTACGCAGATCCTTCTGAGTTCACAAAGGACGGAACTGCCGCACCGGTAACTGCAACGGTTTGACGGCCTGCTCCTGATTGTTGATCTGAACATCCACGGACGGCAGACGGGCCTTCTCTTAAAGCGAGAAGACCCAGCCGGCCAGAGGCGACATGAATATCATTATCACCGAGAAGCAGAAAGAATTGACTGAGATCAACGTGGCGCGCTGCTCTGCGGGTATCATGTTGTTGAGCGCGATGTCGGACCTTATCTGCAGCAGGTCATCAGCGAAAGCCGTAAGGAATCCGCCCAAGGTCATCAGATACCACACGCCGGTAAACTCCGTCGCAAGACCTGCGAGAGCCATCACCATGCATATGACAAACAGCTTGCGAAGCGAGCCTCTGTCCTTCCTCGCAAACCTCGCGCCGATAACGTCGCCCATGGACATGATGAACAGCAGGGGAACAAGAGACCATGAAGGTATCCAGGTCATCGGAAGCTTAGCCTGAAGGAAGAACAGCAGCAGGACATCTATCGCGCCGACTATGGCATTGCGGAAGATGAGACCTGCAACTTTGCGGTTGCCCTTAAGGAATCCGAATGCTCCTTTGTAGGTATCCTTAACACGCTGCATGACGGAGATCTTCCTGCGGTCCGTAATGACGGTATTCTCGCGAAGACCGGCAAGGACCGTCAGATTGATGAGAGACAGTCCTATCGACAGGATCTGAGCATTGCGGTTGCCCATGATGACTGCGACGCCTGCTAGAAGCGTGGCGATGCCGTTGGAGATACGGTAGATCATCGTCTGCTTTGAGATGTATCCGTCATACTTATCCGCACGGTCGGCTTCCAGTAGCGAATCGTATGCGAGGGCGCTGTCCGACCCTGACGCGAAATTATACGACAACGCAGAGAACGCGATCGATATGAGCACGCAGGCAAAGCCGGGCAGGAAGCCTCTGACTACGGCTGACATTATCGCGCACAGACAGCTTACAATGAGACTCTTCTTCCTGCCGAAGACATCTGCAAAGACTCCCGACGGGATCTCGCAGGTGAGACTTACGATGTGGAAGACCGTCTCAGCCAGGCCTACCTGAATTAGAGAATAACCGTCGCTTACCAGGAGCAGTACCCATGCTGCTCCGGCGATCGAGATGTTCGACAGGAAATTGGATGTGTACAGCCTTCTAAGCTGTGACAATACTTTATCTTTTGACATAAAAAACTCCTTTGAAAGTCATTGATTCAAAGGAGAAGAGCGCTTGAGAAAATATGTGTTTTTACCTGAAAATGGGCGCACTTCCCCTTAAGGAAGCACCATAGAAACCGTTGATAAGCTGTATGTTAGGTGTAATCCAGTACATGGTCAGCGCCCTTTCTTTAAGATTTGAGGTGATTATAACACATACCCGGCCAAAGTAAAAAGGGCCGCCGGAGCAGACCCTTTCCACGTTGTAATATGGCATTTACTCTACTGCTCTTTTATCAGCCCTCACCGAAAAGTGCTGTTGACAGATATCTGTCACCGGAGTCGGGGAGAACTACTACGATGTTCTTGCCGGGATATTTCTGAGCGAGGATCTGTCCGGCCTTCAGCGCTGCGCCGGAAGAGATTCCTACGAGGACACCCTCGGATACTGCGAACCTTCTGCCTTCCTCGAAAGCATCGTCATTCTCGATAGCGAGGACTTCATCGTAGATTCCTGTATCGAGCGTGTCAGGTACGAAGCCTGCACCGATGCCCTGGATCTTGTGGGATCCTGCCGTGCCCTTGGAAAGGACAGGGGAAGTAGCGGGTTCTATCGCGACTACTTTGATGTCGGGGTTCTTCTCCTTGAGATAACGTCCTGTGCCTGTAAGTGTACCGCCTGTGCCTACACCTGCAGCGAAAACATCGACCTTGCCCTCAGTCTGTTCCCAGATCTCGGGACCTGTTGTCTTGTAGTGGATCTCAGGGTTGGCAGGATTTACGAACTGGCCGAGGATAACTGAACCGGGGATGGACTCCTTGAGTTCGTCAGCCTTGGCGATTGCGCCCTTCATGCCCTTAGCGCCTTCGGTGAGTTCCAGTTTTGCACCGTAAGCTGCGAGGAGCTTTCTTCTCTCGACGCTCATCGTCTCGGGAAGTGTGAATATAGCCTGATAGCCCTTTGCTGCCGCGATAGCTGCAAGACCGATACCTGTGTTGCCGCTCGTAGGCTCGATGATGGTTGCACCGGGCTTAAGGATGCCCTTCTGCTCTGCATCTTCGATCATTGCCAGAGCGATCCTGTCCTTAACGGATCCTGCCGGATTGAGGTACTCGAGCTTAACGAGAAGTCCTTCGCCTTCAATGCCTGCTGCCTTGCTGTACTTGCTTGCGCGGAGAATGGGAGTATTGCCTACCAGTTCTGTTACGCTGTTCTTAATACCTGCCATATTACTTTCCTCCAATATGTTATTTGTTTTGTATTATACCTTTATCAAGCCTTTGCTGCCGCAAAACCCTTCTCGAGATCTGCGATGATGTCATCGATGTGCTCTGTTCCGATGGAGAGTCTGATCGTGCTCTCTGTGATGCCTACGCCTGCGAGCTCCTCAGCAGTGAGCTGTGAGTGTGTTGTGGAGTAGGGGTGGATAACAAGGCTCTTAACATCAGCAACGTTAGCGAGAAGTGAGAAGATCTCGAGGCTGTCGATGAACTTGAATGCCTCTTCCTTGCCGCCCTTGATGTCGAAAGTGAAGATGGATCCTGCGCCGTTGGGGAAGTATCTCTTGTATACTTCGTGATCCGGATGATCAGGAAGTGCAGGGTGATTGACCTTAGCTACCTGAGGGTGGTTAACAAGGAAGTCTAATACCTTCTTGGTGTTCTCAACATGTCTGTCGAGACGGAGGGACAGAGTCTCGATGCCCTGAAGGAGCAGGAATGCGTTGAAAGGTGAGATAGCAGCACCTGTGTCACGCAGAACGATCGCACGGATGTATGTAACGAATGCTGCGGGACCTACTGCATCGTAGAAGGATACGCCGTGGTAGCTCGGGTTGGGCTCAGCGATGTTCGGATACTTGCCGGATGCCTTCCAGTTGAACTTGCCGGACTCTACGATGATGCCGCCCAGTGTTGTTCCGTGCCCGCCGAGGAACTTGGTTGCAGAGTGAACTACGATGTCTGCGCCGTGCTCGAAAGGTCTGATGAGGTAAGGTGTACCGAATGTGTTGTCTACTACTACGGGCAGACCGTACTTGTGAGCGATCTCAGCGATGGCATCGATATCCGGGATATCGGAATTAGGGTTGCCGAGTGTCTCGAGGTAGATGGCTCTTGTGTTCTCCTTGATTGCACCTTCTACTTCAGCGAGGTTGTGGGCATCAACGAATGTTGTCTCGATTCCGTACTGGGGAAGAGTGTTGCTGAGGAGGTTGTAAGAACCGCCGTAGATAGTCTTCTGTGCTACGATGTGGCCGCCGTTTGCAGCGAGTGCCTCGATCGTGTATGTGATAGCTGCTGCACCGGATGCTACTGCAAGTGCTGCACTGCCGCCTTCAAGAGCTGCAACTCTCTCTTCGAGAACGCCCTGTGTGGAGTTTGTAAGTCTTCCGTAGATGTTGCCGCCTGCACGGAGGTTGAATCTTGCTTCTGCATCGTTGCTGTCGTGGAAGACATAAGATGTTGTCTGATAAATAGGTACCGCTCTGGAATCTGTTGCGGAATCTGCCTGCTCCTGTCCTACGTGGATCTGTAATGTTTCAAACTTGTATGCCATGGTTGTATTCTCCTTTGTTTAATTAAATTTTGTTTTGAATTTTTGGCAAAAAAATGAGGCCTCTCAAGTGCCTCTCCCATCTAACTTCTTCTATCGTGTCAGTGATCTTAAGGTCACATTCGCATTTCTGAACAAGGTGTACAAGAGAAGCACATCATATCCTGCATACAGCACATGCTGTCTGCCATCTCGTACATGTTCATAGGCCAAGAATTGCCGTGTGACATTTTGCTTCTCCTTTCTTGTGATTGCAGTGGAACTAACCTACCTGCTTGGTGGGTATAATACACTTGTTCAGATACCGTGTCAACACCCTTATCAAATTTTTTTCAAAATTCGTCAGACCCCTTGTATTCTCATAACTTCTGTGTAAAATACAATTACCCCACCAAAACGGTAGGTTGATGTATCAAAGCTATTAAATAATTTAATTCAATATCAACAGGAGGACCTATGATCTACGCAGACAACGCGGCAACGACCAAGATGAGCAAAGCAGCCATCGAGGCAATGCTGCCTTACATGGATGAGGTGTACGGCAATCCTTCCAGCCTGTATTCTTTCGGGCAGGATGCGAAAGAAGCCCTGGAGGATGCAAGAGCAAGAGTAGCGGCATGCATCGGATGTGATCCCAGGGAGATCACGTTCACTTCAGGCGGAAGCGAAGCAGACAACCAGGCTCTGTTCACGGCAGCGCACCTGGGTGCAAAGAAAGGCAAGAAGCACATTATATCTACCGCCTTCGAGCACCATGCGATCCTGCACACACTGGACAGGCTTAAGAAGGAAGGCTTCGAGGTAACTCTTCTGGACGTTCATAAGAGCGGCATCGTAACCGCAGAAGAAGTCCTTGCGGCTCTGCGCGAAGACACATGCCTCGTAACCATCATGTATGCCAACAACGAGATCGGCACGATCGAGCCCATCGCAGAGATCGGCGCTGCCCTTAAGGATAAGGATGTAATATTCCATACGGATGCGGTTCAGGCGGCAGGACATCTTCACATCGACGTCAAAGAACAGAACATCGACATGCTCTCTCTGTCGGCACACAAGTTCCACGGCCCGAAAGGCATCGGCGTGCTCTACACGAGAACAGGCATCAGGCTCGATACAATAATCTCCGGCGGAGCGCAGGAGAAGGGCAAGCGTGCAGGTACCGAGAACATACCTGCGATCATGGGCATGGCAAGAGCTCTTGAAGATGCAGTCGCAGGCATCGACGAGAATGCAGCAAAGCTCACGGCTCTTCGCGACAGACTTATCGAAGGTCTCGATAAGATCCCTTACGGCGAGCTCAACGGCAGCAGGGAATCGAGACTTCCTTCCAACGTTAACTTCTGTTTCGAGGGAATAGAAGGTGAATCACTCCTTCTGCTCCTCGATGACAAGGGTGTCTGCGCATCTTCCGGAAGCGCATGTACATCAGGCTCTCTTGATCCTTCGCACGTGCTTCTCGCGATAGGAAGACCTCACGAGGTAGCTCACGGATCATTAAGACTCAGCCTCGGCGAGGATGCTACCGAAGCAGATGTTGATTACCTCATCGAAGCAGTAACGGATGTAGTTACATATTTAAGGAACATGTCACCGTTCTGGAGAGATCTGGTGACAGGCAAGCGTCAGCATGTATTTGCAGAATAAAGGAGAACAGATATGGCTTTATATAGTGAGAAGGTAATGGATCATTTCAGGAACCCGAGGAACGTAGGCGTCATCGAGGATGCTGACGGTATCGGCGAAGCAGGCAACCCCGTCTGCGGCGACATCATGAAGATCTATCTGAAGATCGACAATGACATCATCACAGATGTTAAGTTCGAGACATTCGGATGCGGAAGCGCGATCGCTTCAAGCTCCATGGCAACAGAGCTCATCAAGGGCAAGCCGATCTCCGAAGCAAAGGAACTGACCAATAAGGCAGTAACGGAAGCTCTTGACGGACTTCCTGCACATAAGCTCCACTGCTCGGTACTTGCCGAAGAGGCAATCAGACTCGCTCTCAGAGATTACTTCGACAAGAACAATATCCCTTACGATCCGAATGACTATCCGGACGCTCATTGCGATACCTGCTGTCACACCAATTAAACACCGTCGCGTTTGAAGACATTTGTCGGTTGTGTTAGGATAACCAAAGAGAAGGCAGGTGTTTCATATGATGATGGTTTCCACAAAAGGACGCTATGCATTAAGGGTCATAATCGATCTCGCCGAGAGCGGCGGTGACGGCTATACCCCCATGAAGAACGTGGCGGAGAGACAGGGCATATCCCTCAAATATCTCGAGAGGATACTGCCTCTGCTTGTAAGTGCTGAACTGGTAGAAGGCGTCCACGGCAAGGGCGGCGGATACAAGCTTACCCGTAAGCCCGGCAAGATAACTGTCGGAGAGGTTCTCCGTGCGGCCGAGGGCGATATCGCTCCTGTGGCATGCCTCGAATGCAATGCCGACATATGCAGCAGACAGGATACCTGCAGAACGCTTCCGATGTGGGTCAAGTTAGACGAGATGATCAACTCTTATCTGGACAGCGTAACTATAAAGGATCTAATGGAAAGCGAATGACCGTTCATGCTCGCTTAGGTCCTCCGTGCTGCGCTTGTGCGGAAAACGCTCGCATAAGCGTTCACTCGCTGTAATTAATCGGATTATTTGAGCCGCCATCTCAGCGGCTTTTATTGACTACCCCCGCAGAAATATTATAATTCTTATTATGGAATAAAATTTAATTTAGGGGGATGGATTATGGCTATTTGGGATCAGCCTATCAAAAAGTATGGTGTGCCGAACGAAGGCGGAGAGAAGATACTCTCTGCCAATTCGTCTAAGTGTCCGAACTGCGGACAGAACCTGTTCTATGACACGACACACGGAGCAATGACATGTAAGCACTGCGGCGGCCTTTTTGATCCTGCAACGCTCGGCAAAGTCGGCTCGTTCGGTGTCGCTAATCCGGAGAGAGAATACGACGGCACCATTGAAGTCAGTGCGGAAGACATGGAGCGTCAGGAGATCGTCTGCAACGCGTGCGGAGCGGAGGTCATATCTGACAAAAATACCGCATCAACGGTGTGCGTTTTCTGCGGTTCTCCTGCAGTCATCACGAGAAGACTCTCGAGAGAGTTCAAGCCAGACTGCATTATCCCGTTTAAGATCGACAAGGCGAAAGCGATGAGCCTTTTTGAAGAACACTGCAAGACGGTAGACCACCTTCCGAAGAGCTACAGCTCGAAGAAGACTTTCGAGAAGTTCGCAGCACTCTATGTGCCTACGTGGATCGTATCGAGCGACGTCGAGGTGGATGCTGCAGGTCAGGGCCACATGGGTAAGAATGTAGATGAGATCTACAGAGAGAACTACCAGCAGGACGGTAAGAACTATTCGACGCTTGCTTTCGGAAAGGCATTCTTCCGCCTGAAGAACATCCCTTTCGACGGCGAGAAGCATATTGCAGACAGACTTATGGCAGCGGCAGAACCGTTTGATTTTGATGAGATGGTTCCGTTCAAGAGCGAATACCTTCAGGGATATGTCGCAGAGAAGTATGACCAGCTCCCGGTGGATATGTCGGATAAGATCTACAGACGTCTCGACAAGTATGCGCTCCAGATCTGTGATTCGATCACGTTCGGATACGATAAGTTCACGACGAGCCTTGATATGAGCTCGACGAGATATAACAACCAGAGCATCACTTATGCACTGCTCCCCGTATGGTTCATGACGATCGAGTATGACGGCGTTAAGTATCAGTACATTGTAAACGGCCAGACCGGAAAGGTCTCGGGTGAGTTCCCGTATGCCAAGGGTTGGGAGACGATGGAACGCGCCGGAAGGAAAGTGCAGATCGGAACGATCTCGATCAATGAAGGTGCGAGAAAACTCATATACGGAATACCGCTGGCAGGCATGTTCATCCTGAGATTCATCGGAAGCAGGAGCAGGATAACCGCGAGATTCGTCTTGTGGATGATCGAGAATCCTATCGAGACGCTGCTTCTCGGACTGCTTATAGGTGCGATCATGTACGGAAGCATCGAGATACTTCCTAAGATGCTGCAGCGCAAACAGCAGCAGACCATCGCAAACCTTAACAAGGCAAGCAATCACGATATGGCACCTGCACCGAATGCGAATGAGTATTTTGATACTTCCGCAAAGGTATTGGCGTATGAGACAAACAACAAGTTCATCTCACTCGAGTCCGGATGGACATACGGTGACAGGGAGAGGTTCGATTTCAGGACCGCTGCGCCTGAAGCTGAAGTTCAGGAAGAAGACAAGAATGCTACTGAGTTCCAGAAGCAGGGTGCTGCGAGGGATATCCTGTCGTGAGGTTCGGCTGATCATCGATGGAACTTAAGACATGGAGCAAAAGACCCGGCGATAACCGCGAGATAGATGTCTTCTATGAGGAGACGGAAGGCTTCTCCGAGCATATCAATGACAAGTCCGTATACAAGCTGGTATTTGTCCGAGAAGGTTCTTTCGTCGTGGAAGAGGATGACGGATTCAGGGTATTAAATGCTCCTGTCGGGATCATTTTGAACGAGAGGGCGGAACTTAAGATATCCTCCCAGACCGGCGTTAAGACTCTGACGACATTCTTCAAGCCTACGTTCATCAGGGAGGAGTTCACCTTCGAAGCCATTAATTCAAAGGCGTTCGAGGACCGGAGGGACGAATCGATATATCAGGATTACCTGCTTCTGACTGAGTTTAACAGTTCCGGCAGAGACATCAGATACTATTCGCTCACCACCCAGCAGTATCATGTGATCAACCGCCTGGCCTTAAGTGTCAGATATGATATCCTGAACCAGCCGGATGATTACTGGATCTTAAGGGTACGTTACTTCCTCATCTCTCTTCTGTTCGAGGCCACGGCTGATTTCTACATCGACTTCAGGCAGTATGAACTGTATAAGGATCGCCTCGTTGCCAGGATCGCGATGTACATGGTCGTGAACATGGACAAAGAGATAACGCTGGCAGACCTTACCAAACGTTTCTCGGTCAATAAGAACATCCTTAACGATGCTTTCAATAAAGAGACTTCCATGACCTGCATGGCCTATCTCGAGGAGATAAGGGTCACCAGAGCCATGCAGATCCTTCAGTATGACGATTTAACGATAAGCGAGGTCGGAAATATCTGCGGGTATCCCGACCAGAACTATTTCTCAAAGGTCTTCAAGAAACACTCGGGCATGACACCGAGCGACTATCAGAAGCAGATGAGAGGTCTGTGCTGATACTCCCATTTTTTGTGCCGATAATCCTAACTCCCCAAAATCTGTTTGGGTAACATCTGAAGTATCACAGATACGGAGGTGACAGGAATGAAGAAGGGTTTAAGGGCAGCTGCAGCGGTGCTTGCGGCAGCATTATTCCTAGGAGGCTGCTCGGCAGCTGACCCGAACGCAGAGCGCAAGACCGAAGCGGAGTCCGTGACGGTGGGAGGCATGTTCTCACAACAGATAGACAGGAATGTAACTTATGTCATGAAGGACGGGCAGTGGGTCGAAGAGAGCGCTGAAGTGACAGGCCGGGATATAGCCGAAGGATACGACATCCGGGACACCGTGTGGATCGTATCCAACGACGATGCCAAGTCCATAATCCCGCAGCTTGATGCCAAGTTCTACGATGAGGCGGCTACGATGTATTTCCATTTCGGTACGGATCTTCAGGACATGAAGACGGAATTGACCGGTTCAGGCGATACTGCAGTCCTGAAGGCAACATTCAGCGTGACGGCGGATCTGGTCTTACAGTGCATGGGAGGCAAGTCTTACATCTACGACGTTAAGGTCAGCGGCGCGGATATCAGTAAAGACGGTTCGGCAGTACTGAAGGCTACAGCAAACGGAGAAGAGTACGAGATCAACGTGCCCGCCGACGTTACTCAGGCCGAGTGGGAAGACTACCTTAAGTTCCAGTCTTCAACTTACATAACCTCAATTCCGTTCAGCAGTCTTCCGACGTTCGAAGTTACCTCGTCCTGCCTTAACAACGGCATCTGGGATACGAAGATAACAAATACTGATTCAGGGACCAATGCCTCGCCAGATCTTACATGGGATCCCGTCGACGGTGCTTCGCAGTACGTCGTCATCATGATAGACGGCTCGTGGCTGCACATGGACGTGTTCACGACGGAGACTTCACTTGCTGAAGGTGCATACGGTTCAGGCAGCAAAGGCGCGCAGTATGTGGGTCCGTATCCGCCCAAGGGCACCCCGCACACTTATACCGTGTTCGTATTTGCGCTTGATGAAGAGCCCGAGGACCTTACTCTGTTGTTCGATTCCAGCGGCAATACGATAACCAACATCTATGATGACCTCGATACGGGTGTATCCGGCAGCACGGGCAACGTGATAGCTTACGGAAGGCTCGACGGCAACTTCACGCTGTATTGATCACACCCCAAGACAGCTTCATACAAAAAGCCCGCGGTTCAATTGCCGCGGGCTTTATTGATGTTCATTTGAACGGCAGGATCTTACTCTTCAGCCTTTACCTGCTCGAAAGTATCAACGATCTCCTTATCGGGAGCCTTGGTAATGAGCGACACTACGACAGCGACGATAAGGTTCAGGAGGAATGCAGGGAGGAGCTCGTAGATATCGAGAACTGTGCCTGCAAACGCAACTCTTACGATGAACTTCCAGATGAATACCATCGCACCGCCGGAGATCATGCCGGCAAGGATGCCCCACTTGTTTGCCCTCTTCCAGAACAGACCGAGGAGTACGACGGGACCGAACGCAGCACCGAAGCCGCCCCATGCGAAGGATACGATCCTAAATACGGAAGAATCAGGGTTCAGCGCGAGGAATACCGCGATGATGGAGATAACGATAACCGTGATCCTTGCGATCCACATGGATGACTTCTTGCCGAGGTTGACCTTGAAGAACTCGGATAAGACGTTCTGTGATACGGCAGAAGCTGCAGCGAGGAGCTGTGAGTCAGCGGTGGACATCGTCGAAGCAAGGATGCCTGCGAGGATGATTCCGCCTACGACTGCGGGGATATATCCGTGTGATGAGATGAGCTTGGCAACGTCGATAACTACTGATTCAGCCTCAGCGTTTGTAAGATACTGAGGGAAGCCGGGAACGGCCTTCATTACCGAGTAACCCGTAACACCGATGAGGATGGCAACACCCATGGAGATAACGACCCAGACGGAAGCAACTCTTCTCGAGAGCTTGAGCTTGTTCTTGTCTTCGATCGCCATGAATCTCAGAAGGATGTGAGGCATACCGAAGTAGCCGAGACCCCAGGCGAGTGTAGATGCAATGGGCAGAGCCCCGTAACTGCCTACAGATCCGTCGGAGATCATGTGACCCTTGAAGATGTCGAGGTAGCCGTCGAGTCCTTTTACATTTGCAAATACGTTATCAAAGCCGTTTACGATACCTTCCGTGAATCCGAGGACTACGAGAAGGGCGATCGTCATGACGATACTCTGGATGAAGTCAGTTGTGGATGCTGCGAGGAATCCGCCTAAGGTGCAGTAGAGAACGATGACCGCAGCGCTCATTATCATCGCCACAACATAATCCATTCCGAACATCGAAGAGAAGAGCTTGCCGCATGCAGCGAAGCCGGATGCCGTGTAAGGAACGAAGAAGATAACGATGAACAGACCTGAGATGAGTGTCAGGATGTGCTTGTCATCGCCGAATCTCTTGGAAAAGAAGTCAGGCAGCGTGACTGCTCCGAGCTTCTGTGTGTAGACACGGAGTCTCTTGGCAACGAAGAGCCAGTTGAGATATGTACCTATTACAAGGCCGATTCCAGTCCAGGTAGCTTCCGCGAGACCTGTCGCAAGAGCGAGGCCCGGCAGACCGAGAAGGAGCCAGGAGCTCATATCGGATGCTTCGGCACTCATCGCCGTGACCAGAGGTCCGAGGCGCCTTCCGCCGAGATAGAAGTCATCAGTGCTCTTGTTCTGTCTGCTGAAATACGCGCCGATCGCGATGGTCATGACCAGATAGAGCACGACGGTTGCAAGGATGCAGATGGTAGCTGTCGTCATAAGCTGTTCCCCCTCATATAGATCACAAAAACAAAAAAAGGCCCGATGCATTGACACATCGGGCTTCATGGTGGATGCTACAGGACTCGAACCTGTGACCCCCTGCACGTCAAGCAGGTACTCTAACCAGCTGAGCTAAGCATCCGAAGTCGGTCAAAAGTATACATTGTTTTTGGACCAATGGCAAGGTACAATTACTCGGTCGTATCTGCATGCATGTAATTAAGTATATAAGTTTTGTAATACAAAGGTCACGCGCAGGATATACCAATGGCAACATTGCGGGACTATCATACGACTATCAGAATAGGGAGGTGTGCCCTTGGGCAGAAGAGCAAACAGAGCGATCTTTATCAGCAGCGTCCTTGTGATCGGCACCGTGGCGGCGTCTGCGGCTGCAATGAAGTGCGACATAAGATCTGCCTGCTCCCGCGGTTTTGTACAAAGCGGCGGCAACACCTACTTCTACGACGAGAACGGCAACGAAGTATCCGGCATCTACGATAACGGCGGCGCGAAATACTATTTCGACGGGGAAGATCACACGCTGACCTGCGGCCTCGTGGAAGTTGACGGCGCGTCTTACTATTTCGATCCCGTAAGCGGCGTTATGGAAGTCGGGTTCGTGACGGAGCCTTCCGGCAACACGATGTATTTCGATCCGGAGTCGGGTCAGATGCAGTACGGATGGCTCGAGATAGAAGACCTCAAGTATCACAGCGACGAGAACAGCGGCGTCCTTACCAAGGGCTGGGCAGAGATAGACGGCGATAAATATTATTTCGACCCTGTCGGCGCACAGATGATGGTCGGTTGGTTCGAAGCTGACGGCAACAAGTACCACACGTACGAGAACGGACACCTCACATACGGCGGTCTGCGTAAGATTGACAAGACTTACTACTACTTTGCTGATGACGGCGCGCTGATGACGGGCTGGGTCGATTACAACGGCACCGAGATGTACTTCATGCCCGATACCGGTTCACAGGCGGAAGGCCTGGTCGAGATCGGCGCTGATACGTATTTCTTCAGCGAAGGACAGAAGCTGACCGACACCTACTATATCGAAGACAACATGCTCTACTGGCTCGGCGAAGACGGCTGCGTCTACAGAACGGTCGACGGCAATCTGCCGATGGTCGCGCTCACATACGATGACGGCCCGTCGCAGTACACGGATACCATCGTATCGCTCCTTGAAGAATACGATGCCGTCGCGACTTTCTTCGTCGTAGGCAACCGCGTAAGCTGGTATCCCGATGCGCTCAAGCATGCCGCTGATATCGGCTGCGAGATGGGCAACCACACATACGACCACACATATCTCGATGTCCTGTCGGCATCTGCGGTTGCAAGCACCATAAGCCAGACGGACGCGGAACTCCTCGAATATGTCGGAGTGCCGTCTACAGTATTGAGACCTCCGGGAGGCCGCATCGACGACTCGCTCAAGTACGAGACAGATCTGCCCCTTATCCTGTGGAGCGTTGATACACGCGACTGGGAGACCAAGGATACGCAGACTACCATCAACAATGTCCTTAATGACGTTCAGGACGGAAGCATCGTCCTGATGCACGATATCTACGAATCTACCATGATAGCTTCTGAGACGATAATCCCGGTGCTTCAGAACATGGGCTATCAGCTCGTCACGGTTCAGGAGATGGGACTGCTCAGAAGGGGAGGACTCAAGCCCGGAACAGTCTACTACTCGATCAAGCCTGAGACCTGATCCATAGTGCAATCCAAAAGTCCCGGAGGTGCTATATTTTGTAGCACCTCTTTATTAATTCTTGCTATAATGAGAACTATATAATTCCTGTACGGAGGTATCTTGCTATGTCTGATAACAACGAAGTAGAGAAGAAGGCTCAGGAAGCTGCAGAGGCAGCTGAAGAAGCACAGAAGGCTGCTGAAGAGGCAGAAGCAAAGATAAAGGAAGCAGAAGCTGCCAAGAAGGCGGCTGAGAAGGAAGCAAAGGAAGCTGCAAAGCAGGCCGAGAAGGAGGCTGAAGCAGCGAAGAAGGCAGCTGCCAAGGAAGCGGAAGACGCCAAGAAGGCAGCAGAGAAGGAAGCAAAGGAAGCCG
>R26__coassemble_159_pt1 | contig 45839 bp, 36 predicted proteins | sample R26__metabat2_low_PE_020 | metagenome-assembled genome bin R26
TGAAGAATACAAGTCTTTCCTGGACAGCTCCAAGACAGAGAGAGAATTCACAAAGAATGCAGTTGCTTCCGCAGAAGAATTGGGTTTTGTGGATATAGCAACAAAGGATACGCTTAAGGCCGGAGATAAGGTCTACAGCACTATTAAGGGCAAGGGCTTTGCTGCTGCAGTTATCGGCAAGAAGGGACCTGACGCAGGCTTCAACATTCTCGGAGCCCACATCGATTCGCCCAGACTCGACCTCAAGCCTAATCCTATCTACGAAGATAATGACACGGTATACTTCAAGACTCACTATTACGGCGGCATCAAGAAGTATCAGTGGACAACGATCCCTCTTGCGGTTCACGGTGTTGTATTTACCAATGACGGCAAGAGCCATGAGATCTGCGTAGGTGAGAAGGAAGATGATCCGGTATTCTACATCACAGACCTTCTCCCGCATCTCGGTAATGCACAGATGGCAAAGAAGGCATCTGAGTTCATCCCTGCAGAAGACCTTAACGTCATCATCGGCGGTATTCCCGTAAGAGACGATAAGACTAAGGAGAAAGAGATCTACAAGGCTGCGATCCTGAAGCTCCTGTCTGATGAATACGGCATTACAGAGAAGGACTTCGTATCTGCTGAGATTGAGATCGTTCCTGCTACAAAGGCAAGAGACGTCGGCTTCGACCGAGCTTACATCGCAGCATACGGCCACGATGACAAGGTCTGCGCTTATCCCGCATTAAGAGCACTTCTTGCACAGGAGAAGCCTGCAAGGACCTGCGTTACGATGCTTACGGATAAGGAAGAGATCGGATCTTACGCTAATTCCGGCGCATCTTCCTATCTCTACGAGAACTTCCTGATGGAGCTCATGGCGAAAGCAGACGGCGGCATCGAGAACTTCAACACACTCAAGTTCAGGAAGGCTCTTGCCGCTACGAAAATGCTCTCCACGGACGTTACAACAGCATATGACCCCAAGTATGCGAGCGTCTTCGAGAAGCGTAACACAGCATTCATGTCCTGCGGACTTAAGATAGAGAAGTATACCGGAGCAAGAGGTAAGTCCGGATGCTCCGAAGCTACAGGTGATTTCATTGCAGAGATCACAGACATCCTTGAGAAGAATTCTATCCCGTGGCAGACAGGTGAACTCGGCAAGATCGATGCCGGCGGCGGCGGAACGATTGCTGCAGTAATGGCTGAACTCGGTATGGATGTTGTTGATATGGGCGTTCCCGTATGGTCAATGCACGCTCCGATCGAAGTCATCTCCAAGATCGACCTGTATTTCCTATATCTTGGTTACAAGGCATTCATCGAGAACATCAAGTAAGTTCAGATGAAGAAGAGGACTGGAGAGAAAAAAGGAGCCATCAAGAACAGTGTCGGAAGGATTACTCTTACGGCACTGCTCATATTGCTTCAGATATTGGCTATTGTCCTTTTCATTGTGAATCTCGGTGGTGAGTATCCGATCGTTGCCATGTTCATCAGAGCGATCGCTCTGTTCATAGTTATCGGTATCAATGCTATCGACCATAACAGCTCAATAAGGCTTGCCTGGGTCATAATCATACTTACTGTGCCTGTGGCCGGAGTGATCTTATATTTGATCGCTCAGTTCAATCCCTACCTGAGAATTGTTAAGAGGAAACTTGAGAAGATCGATGAAGATATCTTCCCTAAGGTCGATACCCGGGACGATGTCTACGAGAAGCTTAAAGCAGAAGCTCCGGATATCGCTTCTCAGGTTAACTATCTGAGATCAAAACCTTATCCGGCCTATACGGATACTGATGTAAGGTATTACGACAGCGCCGAATCAGCCTTTGAAGCTCAGCTCCACGATATGGAGAAGGCTACAAAGTACATTTACATGGAGTACCACGCAGTTGCCAACAGTAAATATTTTGAACCTCTCCACGATGTGCTGCTCAGGAAGGTTGCCGAAGGCGTCGACTGCAGGATCTTATATGATGATGTGGGAAGCGGTATCTTCGTTAACAGGGATTTTAAGAGGCAGCTCAACAAAGAGGGCATAAAATGTAATGTCTTCAATCCTGCGCTGCCTTTGCTGTCTATCTTTATGAACAACCGTGATCACAGGAAGATTACGGTTATAGACGGAAAGTACGGTTATACAGGCGGTTATAATCTTGCTGACGAGTATTTCAACATCATAAGTCCTTACGGTTATTGGAAGGATAACGGAATAAGGATCAAAGGCCCTGCCGTAAACAGTCTTGAGGCAATGTTCATTGAGATGTGGAACTTCTCGGATCTGAGGACTGATGATGTAACCAAACTTGGGTTCGAGAACAAATATCCCGAGAAGGTCGAATCCAAGGGATATGTTGTTCCTTATGCCGACAGTCCTATTGATAATGACCCGATGGGTGAGAATGTATATATCAATATACTTGGTAACTCTGTTGATTACTGCTGGTTCATGTCACCGTATCTGGTACTGTCTGACGAGCTTAAGAGAGCCATCTCCCTGGCTGCAAAGCGCGGAGTTGATGTCAGGATAATAACTCCGGGCATCCCGGATAAGAGGACAGTATTCGGCGTTACAAGGTCATACTACAATCTTCTTGCGAAGAGCGGTGCAAGGATCTATGAGTTTACGCCCGGATTCAACCACTGCAAGCTCTGTCTGTCTGATGATGATACTTGTGTTGTCGGAACGATCAATCTTGACTACAGAAGCCTGTTCCATCATTTTGAGAACGGTGTCCTGCTGTATAAGGTTGATGCAATTAAAGATGTTAAGAAGGATTTTATCAATACATTCGAAGCGAGCGAGGAAGTAACGGAGAAGGCAAAGCAGAAGCCTAATCTGTTCATGCGTTTTATCAGATCGCTGTTAAGGCTTATCGCTCCGCTTCTTTGAGCGTTGGAAGGAGTTACATATGAAGATCAGATTCCATAATGCACGTATCCTTACGATGGAAGACAGGAATATCATTGAAGGTGAACTGCATACTGAAGATTCAAAGATAGTCTATATCGGACCTGCAAAGGCGGATAGAGAGACTTTTGACAGGGAGATAGACTGCAAAGGCAATCTTCTCATGCCGGGCTTAAAGAATGCCCACACGCATTCTGCAATGACATTCTCCAGATCATTGGCTGACGAGTACTGTCTTAATGACTGGCTTCACAAGGCTATCTTCCCGAGAGAAGCAAAACTTACGGCTGATTCCGTATCCTGCTTCTCCAAGCTTGCGTATGCCGAGTATCTTGCAGGAGGTGTTACTGCCTGCTTTGATATGTATTTCGAGAAGGAGGCAAATGCCAAAGCAGCGGTGGAGACCGGGTTCAGGCATGTTTTCTGCGGTGCTGCAAACGATTACGGCGGAATGGAAGATCTCGAGAGATACTATAACGAGCTTAATTCCTATAATCCGCTTGTATCTTTCATCTATGGTTTCCATGCCGAATACACAACATCTGAAGATAATCTTAAGTTTGTATCCGAACTTGCCCGCAAATACAAGGCTCCCGTCTATGCCCATATCTCCGAGACCAAGGAAGAAGTCGACGGATGTATCGGCAGATACGGTGTTACTCCCGCCGTGCTCTTTGACAGACTCGGTATCTTTGATTACGGCGGCGGCGGTTTCCATTGTGTATGGTTTACTGACGAAGACAGGAAGATCTTCAAGGACAGGGGACTCTGGTCGGTATTCAATGCCTGCTCCAATCTGAAGCTCGCCAGCGGCATTACTCCCGTCTATAAGTTCATTGCCGATGATATGAAGATCGCAATTGGTACTGACGGCGCAGGTTCAAATAATGCCCTTGATATGTTCAGAGAGATGTATCTTGATACCGTTCTGTCCAATGTTGAGACGCATAATGCAGCTGCAGTTGATCCGTTCAAGATATTAAAGGCGGCAACAAGCGGCGGAGCACAGTGCATGGGCCTTGATGACTGCGATGTCCTTGCTCCCGGCAAGCAGGCTGACATCATCATGATAGATATGGATAAGCCCTGCATGAAGCCCGAGAATAACATAACTGCAAATCTGGTCTATTCCGGAAGTCCGCAGATCGTTAAGATGACTATGGTCGCAGGTAAGATCCTCTATGAGGACGGCAAGTTTACGACTCTCGATATCGATGAGATCTACAGGGAAGCCGCCGTTCATATGGACGTGCTCAGGTAAAAGATGAGATCTCTTATCGGTTATTTCCGTAATTACAGACTTCAGAGCATACTTAGCCCTGTGTTCAAGCTGCTTGAAGCTTGTTTTGAGCTCGCTGTACCTCTGATAGTGGCGGGTATAATCGATAAGGGAATCACCGGATCTGATACTGAATATATTAAGTCTCACATCTGGCTCCTCGTGCTGTTTGCCGTAGTCGGATTTGCAAGTGCCATATGTGCCCAGTATTTTGCCGCTTATTCGGCCAGCGGCGTATCTTCGGACATAAGACGCGCTTTGTTCGACAAGATCTTCAGGCTCAAAGTATCACAGTATGAGAAGACTGGTTCATCTCAGCTCATCACGTCTCTTACTTCTGATGTTAATCAGATATCATCAGGCATCAATCTGTTCCTAAGACTCCTTCTGAGGTCTCCCTTCATTGTTGCCGGTGCATGTATCATGGCGTTCACCATTGATTGGCGCCTTGCACTTATCTTTGTGCTTACTGTTGCAGTACTGTCGGTATTTGTTGCCTTCAACATGAGATCCGCGATACCTTCTTATCACGAGACAAGACAAGGTCTCGATGATCTTGTTGATTCTTGTGAGAACGGCATCTCCGGCATCAAGGTCATAAGAGGATTCAACCGAAGCCATGATGATATGGATTCATTCAAGACGAAGAGCGGTCTTCTATGTAAAGCCCAGAAGACGGCTTCTGACATATCGGCGTGGCTCAATCCCGTTACTTATATGCTGATCAATCTGGCTGTATGCCTGCTGATCTACAGGGGCAGCATTCATGTTAACGCAGGAACTCTTACACAGGGCGAGACTGTTGCTCTGTATAACTACATGTCACAGATATTGGTTGAACTGATCAAGCTGGCCAACCTTATAGTTACAGTTTCCCGTGCAGTAGCGTGTGCTTCCAGGGTTGAGAGTATCCTGGCAATCCCCGAAGACAGCAAACAGCAAAAGGATGTTCTGTTTGATGCCGGATGCAGTCATTCTGTTGAATTCAAGAATGTACATTTTACATATTCCGGCAATTCGGAAGAGTCACTGACAGATATCAGTTTTAAGATCGCACCAGGCGAGAAGATCGGCATAACGGGACGTACCGGAAGCGGTAAATCAACGATAGCTTCGTTACTTTCCGGAATGTATTGTCCTGACAGCGGTGAAGTGCTGATAGACGGCGTTGATATTGCAGATATTCCCGATAAGGAAAAGACATTAGGCATCGGTATGGCTTTCCAAAAGACCAGGATGTTCTCGGGTACGATCAAAGACAACATTACGGCCGGTCGTACGGAACTGTCTTCAGATGATATCGATAAGGCAGCTTATGTATCATGCTCAGATGAGATCATCAGCGGTAAGACCGAAGGGCTGGAATATAAGGTCAGCGCTGAAGGAAGCGGACTGTCAGGCGGACAGAAACAGAGGATCGGGATCGCAAGGACGATCGTCTCCAAGCCGGGACTTATCATACTTGATGATTCTACTTCAGCATTGGATAGCGGAACTGAGAGACGGCTTCTGGACCGATTGTCTTCGCTTGAAGCTGATCCCACCATTGTATTGATATCACAGAAGATCAGGACACTTAAGACTTGTGACAGGATCATGCTCGTAGACGACGGCAAGGTCGTTGCTTTTGCCTGTCATGACGAGCTTCTTGCGGCTTCTGATGAATACAGAAGTCTTTGTCAGCTTCAGGGGGAGGATGCCTCATGAAGATGAAGAATGTCAGTCGTTTCCTGTCTTATATGGGCAAGAGCAGAGCTTATCTGATAATCTCATTTATCCTGGGTCTGTCTTTTGCTGCCGCTTCAATGGCGATCCCTTATTTTGCAGGAAAAGCCATTGATTCTTTTGCTGCTCCCGGAGATCTTCTTATCAGGATACTGCTAATAATCGTCGGACTTATCATCATAGCCGGTGTATCTCAGCGAATGCTGTTAAGATGCAACAACCAGCTGACATATAATGCCGTTAACGAGCTTCGCAACGATTGCTATAAGAAGATCAGCAGGCTTCCGATGTCTTATCTTGATAAGGTTTCAGCCGGTAAACTTCAGAGCATGATCATATCCGATACTGAGACTATCGCGGACGGTATCCTGCTGTTCCTTAACCAGTTCGTATCAGGGCTCGTATCGATCCTGTTTACCCTTGGTGTCATGCTTTATCTTAACTGGAGGATAGCTCTCATTGTCCTGATATTTACGCCTGTATCTTTTATAGTGTCTTATCTGATTGCAGGAGGAGCTTTCAAATCATTTAGGAAGCAGTCTGAGATCAGGTCTGAGCTTACTTCATTCATGTCAGAGATGACAAACAATTACAGAGAATGCAAGATGCTGGGCGTAACAGAGGAGAAGACCGCAGACTTCGCTGTGCTTAACGACAGTTACCGCAGTACTGCGACAAAAGCGACATTCCTATCTTCGATAAGCAATCCGTCTACGAGATTTGTTAACGCATTGATCTATGCGGGCATTGTATTTGTCGGTGCTCTGACTGGTGCTGCAGGCGGCATCACGATAGGTGCGCTGTCATCACTTCTGGCTTATGCGAGCCAGTTCATGAAGCCTTTCAATGATCTGTCTGCGGTGTATACGGAGATGTCTGATTCAATGGCATGTATGAGTAAGGTTTTCGAGTATCTTGATGAGAAAGAACTCGATGAGGACCTGCTTGCAATAGAGCGTGCCGAAGATAAAGCCAATGCCAAGATAGAGATAGAGTTCAGAGATGTAACGTTCTCTTATGTGCCCGGTAAGCCCGTGCTTAAGAATGTGTCGTTCAAGGTCGGCGCAGGTCAGTCGTTTGCCATCGTAGGTCCTACAGGATGCGGCAAGACGACGCTGATAAATCTTCTCATGCGTTTCTATGAGCCGGATTCAGGCGAGATCTTAGTCGGCGGCAAGTCCATAAAGGATATTCCCAGGACCAGCCTAAGAGATTACATAGGATTCGTATCCCAGGATACATGGCTTCTTAATGGCACTGTCCTGGACAACATCAGGTTCGGTGCCAAGGAGCTGAGCCTTGAGGAAGCAAAACAGGCTGCCGTTAAGACAGGCAGTGATTCATTCATCAAGAAGCTTCCCGGCAGATATGACGAGTATATCAACAATAACAGAAGCGAGATATCCGAAGGCCAGAGGCAGCTTTTGACGATAACCCGTGCCATGGCTGCCAATCCTTCGATAATGATCCTGGATGAAGCCACTTCATCAGTTGACATCATGACAGAAGTTAGGATACAGAAGGCCATTAATGAGTTGCTTAACGGCCGTACGGGCATCATTATAGCCCACAGGCTTTCAACAATAATAGGCTGTGATATGATAGTTGTGCTGGATCAAGGCGAAGTCAAAGAGCTGGGCTCACACTCCGAACTTATCGGCAATAACGGATTCTATTCGAAGCTTTACGCTTCATATACAACATAAGAGGCAGATATGAACACAAGACTGGAAGAATTCAAGAGTTACATCAACGGCAGGAGAGCTGCAGTCATCGGAGTCGGAATATCGAACAGGCCGCTCATCAGATGGCTTCATAAGCTCGGATGCAAGGTTACAGCATTCGATAAGCTGACATATGACGATCCTGTCTTAAGCAAGACCATTCTTGACTTCAAGAACGAGGGCATCGAGATCGAATGGTCCTGCGGTTCGGGTTATCTGGATCTGCTTAGAGAAGGTACTTTTGATGTTGTTTTCAAAACGCCGAAGATGAGATTCGAGACGCCGGAACTCATGGCATGCAAGGAGAAGGGCGCCACGCTCACTACTGAGATGGAATTGTTCATGAATCTGTGTCCCTGCGAGATATTTGCCATTACAGGCTCTGACGGCAAGACCACGACTTCCACGCTGACGGCAGAGATACTGAAGCAGGCAGGATACAAGGTGTATCTGGGAGGCAATATCGGTACGCCGCTTCTTGATAAGGTAGAAGAGATGACCGATACGGACAAGGTTGTCCTCGAACTTTCTTCGTTCCAGCTTCTCGGCATGGCAACTCCTGCCGATGTCGCGATCGTTACCAACGTTACGCCCAATCACCTTGATTTCCACAAGGATTACGACGAATACATCCAGGCAAAGATCAATGCTTTTCGTAACCAGGGTCCGACGGGCAAGGTTATCTTAAACGCAGGCTGCGGCATCACATATGACATGCGCGATCTTGCAAGGGGACAGGTAAAGTTCTTCTCCACATCCAAGGAAAACGCAAAGAAGAGCGGATCTGCCATCAATCCCTGCGCTTACCTTGACGGAAGCACTCTTGTTTACGAGGAGAAGGGCTCGAAAACTATCATCTGCGACAAGAAGGACATCTTCATCCCCGGCATGCACAACGTGGAGAACTTCCTCGCTGCCTCTGCAGCCGTAATAGATTATGTTAAGCCTGAAGACATTGCTGAAGTTGCCCGTACATTCAAGGGCGTTCCTCACAGAATAGAATTCATCAGAGAGCTTGACGGAGTCAGGTGGTACAACTCTTCCATAGACACATCACCAAACCGCGCTCTTAACACTATGAACGCGCTTGCGGACAGGGATGAGCACGGTGTGCTTATCTGCGGCGGCGCCGATAAGAAGTGTCTCTATTCGAAGCTCGGAGATGCGATCCTCAAAGTATGTGACAGGATTATCATCTACGGATCAAATGCCGATCTGGTCGAAGATATAATCGCAAAAGAGGCTCAGGGCCGTAAATATGAGATAATAAGGATACCTGACGATCCCAATGATGTATATGAGATCCCGAAGACCAGAGATAATGTCGTTAATGCATTTACCGAAGCTGCAAATAAAGCGAGAGCACTGGCAAAGCCGGGCGAGATAGTTATCCTGTCTTCAATCGGAACTTCGTACGATCATTTCAGGCATTTTGAGCATCGCGGCGATTTGTTCAAAGACATCGTTAACGGTCTGTGACGCTTATATTCGGAGGTAGTTCCTAAGTGAACAGTGATAAATACATATCGATACCTGCAGTAGATCTCCCTGACCGTAAATGGCCGTCGGAGAGAATAACAAAAGCACCCGTATGGTGTTCGGTAGACTTAAGAGACGGCAATCAGGCTCTTGAAGTTCCCATGACTCTTGATCAGAAGGTCGAGTTCTTCAAATTCCTGTGTGAGATCGGATTCAAAGAGATAGAGATCGGTTTCCCGGCTGCTTCTGAGACAGATTATAATTTCTGCCGTTATCTTATCGATAACGATATCATCCCTGAAGGCGTTGCCATCCAGGTTCTGACACAGTCAAGGCCTCATATAATCGATAAGACGATGGAAGCGGTTAAGGGCGCAGGGAAGGTCATAATACACCTGTATAATTCGACGAGTACCCTCCAGAGAGACGTTGTTTTCGGTTTTTCCAAAAAGGAATGCATCAAGCTTGCTACCGACGGCGCGAAGATGATCGTAGACCGCGTGCGTTCGGATAACAGCGGTACGGAGTATGTTTTCGAGTATTCCCCGGAGAGCTTCTCTTCAACGGAGCCTGAGTTCTCCGTTGAGATCTGTGATGCCGTTATGGATATCATCAGTCCTACTCCGGATAAGAAAGCTATCGTTAATCTCCCTGAGACCGTAGAGTATCAGACTTCCAATTACTATGCAGATCAGGTCGAGTATTTCTGCAGGAACACCAGATGGAGAGATTCGATAATCGTATCGCTTCACACTCATAATGACAGAGGTACTGCCGTTGCTGCATCTGAATTCGGTCTGATGGCCGGAGCTGAGAGGGTAGAGGGTACGCTCTTCGGTAACGGTGAGAGGACCGGTAACGTTGATATCATTACCCTTGCCATTAACATGCTGATGACCGGAGTTGATCCCGAGCTTGATTTCTCCGATATGAATAACACCATAGATGTATACGAGGAATGTACCGGAATGAAGGTCGAGCCCAGACATCCGTGGGCAGGCAAGCTTGTATTTACTGCTTTCTCGGGTTCGCATCAGGATGCCATCAATAAGGGCAGAAGGAAGATGGAAGAGAGGAATTCGTCCGTTTGGGCAGTTCCTTACCTGCCTATCGATCCTTCTGATGTCGGACGAGAATACGAGCCTATCATCAGGATCAATTCGCAGTCGGGCAGAGGCGGTATTGCTTATGTCATGGAGACTTTCTTCGGAATTACGCTGCCCAAGAGCTTCCTTCGTAACTTCCTGCCTGTCGTAAAGGCTGCTACCGAAGCTAACGGCAATGAGAGTGAACTGTCTCCCAAGCAGATCTTCGATCTGTTCGATGACAAATATATCAATGTGCTCGAGCCTTACGGTCTCAAGACATTCTCAGAGACTCAGGACAGTGAGCAGATATCCACAGTTAGTGCTGTTATAACTGACAAAGGCGAGCCCGTTACGATCAACGGCACGGGTAACGGTCTTCTCGATGCTTTCGTTACAGCATTCAAGACATACACCGGTGTTGATTTTGAGATCAAGGACTATTCCGAGCATGCCATGAAGAGCGGTTCTGATTCAGCGGCTATCACATTCATTGAGATACGCAATAAGGAAGACGGCAAGGTATATGTCGGCGCCGGCGTATCTTCATCTGTAACCAAATCGTCAGTAAGAGCCATCGTATCGGCATATAACCGTATGCTCAGTGTGATAAAATAGCGCTATTGTTTATGAGAGGTTGATCTATATATGTGGGATTATTTTGTTGCTTTTCTTTTTGGACTTGTAGAAGGCGTCACGGAGTGGCTTCCTGTATCATCTACGGGTCATATGATACTTCTGAACGAATTCTTCAAGCTTAACGTATCCAAAGAGTTCTATGATCTCTATCTGGTCGTGATCCAGTTAGGTGCGATCCTTGCCGTCGTTATTATCTTCTGGTGGGATATATGGCCGTTCGGCATCAAGCGCAATGAGCATCCGCTCTCCAAGGACGGAATCGGAAAGTACGTAATGAAGGATAAGTTCATCATGTGGTTCAAGATCCTGATCGCCTGCATTCCTGCAGCGATAGTAGGTGTGCTCTTCGATGATTTCCTTGATAAGTATCTCTATAATTATGTGTGCGTTGCACTTGCTCTCATTGCTTTCGGTGTCGCTTTTATTGTTGTAGAGCACCGCATCAAGGATTCTGATCCAAAGATCAAGAAGATAGGTCAGCTTAATTACGGACATGCTTTCGCCATTGGTCTGTTCCAGCTTATTGCTGCGATATTCCCCGGTACTTCAAGATCCGGTTCTACCATCGTCGGATCGATCGCCATCGGTATCTCGAGAGAAGCAGCTGCGAAGTTTACTTTCTTCCTCGCGATCCCCGTCATGTTCGGTGCCAGCCTGCTTAAGATCCTCAAGTTCGACGGCGAATGCACCTCTCATGAACTCATCTTACTGGGCATAGGAATGGTGACGGCATTTGTCGTCAGCATGTTGATAATCAAGGGACTTATGGCATTCATCAAGAAGCACAGCTTCACAGTATTCGGATGGTACAGGATAGCTCTGGGCATACTTGTACTCGTACTCGGTGCTGTCGGAATTATCGGAAAGTAATTATTTCTTTCTCTTCTCGATAGGAACGTACTTAACTCTTTCCTGTACGCATTTGTAGGCAGGACGGATGATCTTACCGTGATTTGTGAGTTCCTCGATCCTGTGTGCTGACCAACCTGAAATCCTGGCAATGGCAAACAGGGGAGTATAGAGCTCGGTAGGAAGACCTAGCATTGAATATACGAATCCGCTGTAGAAATCGATATTGGCAGATACACCTTTGTAGATGTGTCTCTCGGCAGCGATAAGCTCTGCTGCAAGTCTCTCTACTCTCTCATAGAAAGCGAATTCCTTGGAGCGGCCCTTCTCTGCTGAGAGCTGCTTAACATAATTCTTGAATATGACAGCTCTCGGATCAGAGATCGAGTAAACGGCATGACCCATACCGTAGATAACACCTGACTTATCGAAAGCCTCTTTATTGAGGATCTTCTCGAGATAACGGAGGATCATGTCTTCATCTTCCCAGTCAGTGATGTTCTTCTCGAGTTCCTTGAACATCTTGATTACCTGAATGTTCGCACCGCCGTGCTTAGGGCCCTTAAGAGAACAAAGGGCAGCTGCGATAGCGGAATAAGTATCCGTACCGGAACTTGTAACAACATGGGTTGTAAATGTTGAATTGTTACCGCCGCCGTGTTCAGCATGCAGGATAAGCGCGACATCAAGGATCTTAGCCTCGAGAGGTGTGTACTTGTTGTCTGGTCTTAACATATAGAGGATGTTCTCTGCGATTGACAGATCGGGCCTCGGACGGTGAACGACCAGGGAATCCTTATCGATGTAGTACTGCATCGCATCATAGCTGTGTACGGCGATCTGAGGGAACACAGCAATAAGCTCGAGCGACTGACGCAGAACATTGGGAATGGACAGATCCATTGGCTGTGAATCGTATGCATAGAGATTCAGAACGGCTCTGGCAATATTATTCATGAGATCAGAAGACGGCTTCTGCATGATGACGTCTCTGAAAAAGTTCTTGGGCATACGTGATCTGGACTGCGCAAGAAGCGTCCTGAAATCAGCAAGCTCCTTTGCAGTGGGAAGCTTTCCGAACAGAATGAGGTATGTGGCTTCCTCAAAGCCGCAGTGCATGTCTTCAGGCTGTCCTGCAATGAGATCTTTGACATTGATGCCTCTGTAGAAGAGCTCGCCGTCAGCAGGCTCTGTAACGCCGTTTACAGTCTTGGTGGCATTGATCTCGGATATTCTCGTAAGACCGGTCAGGACACCCTTACCCTTAAGATCTCTTAAGCCGCGCTTAACGTCATACTTTGTATAGAGTTCAGAATCAATACTGATAGATGTGCAGATCTCGGCGAGTTTATTGATCTCAGGCGTGATCTTTGAATAGCTGTTAGAGTAACCGCTGTTTGTGGTCATAATAAACCTCCGTATCCCAAAAATTCGATATTATCCCTATATCGTGAAGTTATTATATTGTAATTGACTAAAGTGATTATTTCAAATGAGGAATCCGCCGTTGACTCCGATTATCTGTCCCGTAATGTATGAAGCCTTGTCAGATGAGAGGAAATACATTACTTCGGCAACCTCTTCAGGAGTACCAAGTCTTCCCAGCGGAGTATCGCCAGCAATCGCGGCTTTGTCCGCTTCTGAATAGCAGGACATCATATCGGTCTCGATTGTTCCGGGAGAGACGGCATTGACTCTTATCCCTGAAGGACCGAGCTCCTTGGCGAGAGATTTTACATATGCATCTACTGCGCCTTTACTTGCGGAATAGAGCGCTTCACAGGAAGCTCCGGTCTGACCCCACATGGAAGATACTGCAAGAATAACGCCTTTCTTGGCTTCTACCATCTTGGGGATCACATAGTGCGACAGGTTATAGAAGCCTCCGAAATTAACATCCATGACCTCACGGTAATCCGTATGGTCAGTGTCCTGCGACAGGGAAGTGAGGGATACGCCTGCATTCGAGATCAGCACATCGATATTACCGAAGCTCATACATGCAGCCTCGATGGCATCCTTTACCTGTTCGGGATCAGATACGTCGCATTTGTAAGGATAGATGGAATCAGTCTCAAAGTCCGTATTTGTATGGTACAGGTATGAGACCTTATAACCGTTGGATGCAAAGATCTCGGCGCAGGCTCTTCCGATTCCGCGTGAGCCTCCGGATATCAACATATGCGGCATATCATCACTTCCTTACACTTGAGATATACATATTCTAACATCTAAAAAACCGCTATCCAAATCATATGTTTGAGTTATAATAGCAACGGTTGAAAGTGAGGGATAATCATGTCTGAGAATACATCGACTGAAGAATTCAGCAATCTTAGCTTTGTTGACAAGTGCAAGAAGGATCCGATAATTCCGGTATGCTTTGCATTGGCTCTTTTGAGCATAGCAGGTGCAGTGATTTACTTTGTCCTTCCTTTCAGGACACCTGCCATGAACATTACTCTGGATGACTTCAAGACCCAATACGAGTCAACAGAGATATACCAGAGCCTGTTCGTTAACTTTGGAGTCGATATTACTCCCGTTACTTATGTTGATACTTCCGCAGCTCCGGGTCAGTTTACAGGTATGTATACCGATGATAACTTCGGTGAACTGTCCATGACTGAATTTGATTCAAACTGTGATTATTTCCAGGTTGCACTCAATAAGGACCTGATCACCCTCATGCAGGGAAGCACCAGGAAGGTAGACGGTAAGATCACTTCTCTCAGATTCATTACCAAATACGGCGGTGAACCTACATACATGACGTATTATTACGGCTGTGTTCTTCAGAGCCTTTATCCTGAGCTTGACGCTAACCAGGCTATCAGCCTTTTTGCTGACCTGCTTCAGAAATACGACATTAACACACAGGGCAAATATACCGTTATGGGTGATTATGCATACAGACTGATGTATATCCCTGCAAACGGCGGCAATTATTTTGCCTTTGATATCGTACCTTCTTCCAGTCTGAAGGACAGTGATATCTCAAGCACTATACCAATGGATGAGATCATCTCTTCAACTGTATCTGAATCAGAAGTTCCCGCCGCTTAAGTTACAATCTCGTTGCAACGATATTAAAAAAACAAAAACCGCCTCTTGTGAGACGGTTTTATGTTTTGGCAGGGGAGACACGATTCGAACGCGCAACCGGCGGTTTTGGAGACCGCTGCTCTACCGTTGAGCCACTCCCCTAGAGCACTTAAGCATTTTATTCATTGGTTTGCACTATGTCAAGTGTAATGTTAAGATTTACTTCGACCGAATTCTTTTTATTAATTAAGGGGTAAATAATATGAGACTCGCAGTTATCGGAACAGGTAATATGGGCAAAGCCCTCGTTGGCGGATTCATTTCCGGCGGCATTTTCAAGCCTGAAGAGATCAATTGTTTTGATGTATATGAGCAGGCTGCCGTACAGGCATCTGAGATGCTCGGAATCAATAAGTGCGGTTCTGCTTCAGATGCTGTCTCCGGCTGTGATTATGTGCTTATGGCAGTAAAGCCCATTCATTTCGATGATGCCCTTAAGGGAATCAAAGGTGATCTGAAAGACAGTGCCACCGTTCTGTCCATTGCTGCCGCTGTTACATGTGACAGGATCAAGGGTATCCTCGGTGACCGCAAGTTCGTAAGGATCATGCCCAACACGCCTGCCCAGGTCGGTGCGGGTGTATCTGCTGTTTGTCCCGTCGGACTCTCGGAAGAGGAGACAGGCTTTGTTAAGACTCTTCTCGGTACCTGCGGTGAAGTAATCCTTTGTGATGAGAAGACTCTTGATGCCATCGGATGCGTATCCGGTACAGGCCCTGCTTATGTAATGCTCTTCATTGAAGCTCTTGCTGATGCTGCAGTAAGCCTCGGCATTAAGCGTGATGATGCTCTTAAGATCGCTGCCGGCACAGTTATGGGTTCCGGCAAGCTTTGTCTTGATACAGGCAAGAATCCTGCTGTTCTTAAGGATATGGTATGTTCTCCCGGCGGTACGACCATTGCAGGCGTAATGGCCCTCGAGGAGAACGGATTCAGGAATGCTGCCATCAAATCGGTCTTAGCTGCTTATGATAAGACTCTTGAGATGCAGAAGAAGAGCTGATGACTGATATCTCTGACGTTGTGATCTACACAGACGGCGCTTGTTCCGGTAATCCCGGTCCTGGCGGCTGGGCTGCCATACTTATGGCCGGCGGTGTCAAGAAGGAACTTTCCGGCGGAGAGGCTAACACCACGAACAATCGAATGGAACTGATGGGTGTTATATCCGGCCTTAAGGCTCTCACTAGACCCTGTAATGTCGAAGTCCACAGTGACAGCGCTTACGTAGTAAATGCTTTCAGCCAGAACTGGATAGGGAAGTGGGCTTCCAACGGTTGGAAGAACAGTGCGAAGGCAGATGTGGCAAATACCGATCTCTGGAAAGAGCTCCTTGAGCTTACGAAGATCCATAATGTTACGTTTGTTAAGGTCAAAGGTCATGCCGATAACGAATACAACAACAGATGCGATGAACTCGCAGTAATGGAATCCAAGAAATTCTGAGGAATGAGAATATATGGGACAGATTAATTGCAGTGACGATATGCTCTTTGAGAAGACTGTATCCGAGAAAGATATTTTTGAAGGACGTGTCTTCAAGGTTAAGGTCAGACAGATCGAGACTCCCGAAGGCAAACCCTCGAGCAGGGAATTGGTCTTCCATAACGGCGGCGCATGCATACTGCCGATAGATGATGATCAGAACGTATATCTGGTCAAGCAGTTCAGATCTCCCTTTGAGAGAGTTCTGCTTGAGGCACCTGCCGGTAAGATCGACCAGGGTGAAGAACCCCTTACTACTGCGACAAGAGAGATAACCGAAGAGACCGGGTTTACTGCTTCCAATATCGAAGCCATCGGCACAATGATCGCCACTCCGGGATATTGCTCTGAGATCATCTATATCTATCTTGCCACAGGACTTACTTATGTCGGCGGAGAGCCTGATCCTAGTGAATATCTATCGACAGTTAAGATACCGCTTGCTGAAGCACTTGAACTTGCCGATAAGGGCGAGATAGAAGATGCCAAGACTCTTATTGCCATCTACAGAGCAGCCAGGAGGTTTGGTCTTTGAACCGGATTGAGGAACATAGAGAAGTAACCGGTATAGTACTGTTTTTTACGGCAGTAGTGGTTATGCTGTTCTTCTATCTTCCTGTTACACTTACCGGTGTGCTCGGTGAGTTCGCCAAGTCTTTCTTTATGGGACTTTTCGGATTCACCGCATATGCGATCCCGGTATATCTTCTTTATGCTGCCATTGATTTCTTCTTTGAGAAGAGAGCTGGTGTATCTAAGATCAGAGTTGTATCTGTCATCTTATTCCTGATCTCGATCTCTTCTTTATTGGCTCTTATCACCATGGATATTGCTTATATCTCCGCATTATCGTCAGAAGGAGAGAAGGTTGTTGCCACAAAGGCTCTGGATCTTCTCTGGCGTTCTGGCTCTGATGCATCCATTATCCAGAATTCGGCTCTTGCCATGAAGGTAATACCCGGCGGAATTATCGGCGGTTCCATTGCCATCGGACTTAATGTGGTTACGGGTAAGGCTATAGGAATTATCCTGATCTGCGTATTCCTGCTTGCTCAGATAGTTACCGTATTCCATATCTCGATCAAGAGAGCAGCAAAGCAGACAGTCAATATGATCGGTAGGACGGCACAGAAGGCTTATACGAGAGTAACTGCTCCGGTTAAGAATACCAATACTTATGCCCGTCCCGTATCCGGAACTACGGTAATGACCTATGGTCAGAACCCCAATCCTTATCCTGCTCAGCCTCAGACAGGTGCTTCTCCTTTTGTAAACGCAGCAAGACCGAAGCCTGTCAACAGATATCCGGCTCCTTCCGTAGGCAGTGATCCCTTCGGTTCGAGCTTTCCGATCGATGCAGCGACCGGATTTACCGATGTCGAGAGAATGGGGCTCGCCGGCAGTGATGAGAATACAAGTGATACCATTAACTTTAACGGCAGAGACTATAACACAAATGAAGAGCATCCTACTGCTGATTTCAATTACAATGCAGAACCCAAGAGTGCTCCCATAAGAATGAAGAAACAACAGAAAGAACTCTCTTTCCTCAAGGACAGTTCTCAGGATGATTTCTACGATCTTACACCTCAGAAGATCAATGCACCCGAACCTGAAGAGCCTCTTGATGATATGCCTTCGGAAATAATCGAAGATGATTCAAACGGCAATGATTACGATTATTCAAGAAGCGTCAGAAGACCGTATGTAGACCCTTCCATATTTGGAGGTGCTGCTGCGCCCTCTGAAGAATCCATAGCGATCAATGCATCGAATGCTGTTGAAGGTTACAGTGAGACCGAAGGCAGGATGTTCAAGACAAATAATGCTGCTAAGCCTGCTCAGAGGAATAATTCCGTTAATTTCGGTGATGCCGGAAGATCGACACGCGCAATAGACAACACAGGCAGAGCTTATCAGATCAGGGGATACAAGCCTGCTCCGACGAAGCTTCTTGCTGAAGATATCAAAGCTATCGCTGACCCCAATACAAATAAGGAACTCCGTGATAGTGCTAATAAGCTCGTTGAGACACTGGCAAGCTTCGGTATCAACGATACCAAGGTCATCAATATCATTCACGGACCTTCGATCACCAGATTTGAGCTTACTATCCCTGCAGGTGTCAAGGTCTCCAGGGTAACTCAGCTTAAGGATGACATAATGCTTGCTATGGCTGCGATCTCCATAAGGATCGAAGCGCCTATCCCGGGCAAGAGCGCCATAGGTATCGAGCTGCCCAACAAGAAGGCTACACCCGTACATCTCAGAAGCCTCGTGGAGACAAAGGAGTTCAGACAGTCCGAGCCTCTCAGCGTCGCTCTCGGAAGGGACATCCCGGGCAGACCGATCTACTGCAATCTTGCGAAAATGCCTCACCTCATGATCGCAGGTTCCACAGGATCAGGTAAGTCCGTATGTATCAATTCGATACTGTCCAGCATCCTTGTTCATGCTTCACCAAACGATGTAAGGATGATCCTCATCGACCCTAAGGTCGTCGAGCTCTCTGTCTATAACGGTATCCCGCATCTCATAAGTCCTGTCATAACCGACTGTAAGAAGGCTGCAGGTGCTCTTAACTGGGCCGTTGCAGAGATGCAGAGAAGATATAAGCTCTTCGAGATAGCTCAGGTCAGAGACATCAAGAGCTACAATGCCAAGTGTGATGAACATGGCGAGCCCTACAACAAGATACCTTTGATCCTTATCGTAATCGATGAGCTTGCTGAACTCATGATGGTCGCTTCCAAGGAAGTTGAGACTTATATCTCCAGACTTGCGGCACTTGCAAGAGCTGCAGGCCTTCATCTTCTCATCGCTACCCAGCGTCCGTCGGTTGACGTAATTACAGGCGTTATCAAGGCTAACATCGGTTCCAGGATCGCATTTGCCGTTACTTCCGGCGTCGATTCCAGAACTATCCTAGATCAGTACGGCGCCGAAGAGCTCCTCGGTAAAGGCGACATGCTGTATTCACCGATGACTGCACCTCAGCCCGTTAGAGGTCAGGGCGCGCTGGTTGAAGATGAGGAAGTTGAAGCCATAGTTGAATTCCTCAATACCAAGAATGGTTCAATGTATGACGAACAGATAATCAAGGACATCGAGCTTGCTGCTCAGGAACCTGAGAAGGGTGGAAGCGGCGGCGGTTCTTCTTCTGACAGCGGCAGTACCGGTTCCGGAGATAACCTTTTCGAAGAGGCGGTTGAGATCGTCTTAGAGCTCGGTACCGCAAGTGTATCCGCTCTCCAGAGAAGACTCGGTGTCGGCTATCCCCGTGCGGGTAAGCTTATTGATGAGCTTGAGAAGAAGCATATCATCGGTCCTTACGAAGGAAGCAAGCCGAGGAAGGTTCTGATTACCAGGACCGAATGGCTTGAGATCAAGGCAAAGGGAGAAGAGAATGGCGGAATGTAATAGTGATCTCGCTGCACAGGCAGTCGCATTACTTAAGCAGAAAGAACTCAAGCTTTGCTTTGCCGAGAGCCTTACCGGAGGAATGATTTCTTCCGGGATCGTTGATGTTCCCGGTGCTTCTTCTGTATTCAACGGTTCAGTCGTGTCATATGTAAATGATGTTAAGACCGGTGTTCTCGGCGTAAGTCCTGAGGTCATCGCTGAGCATACTGAAGTTTCTTACGAATGTGCCGAACAAATGGCTTCGGGCGCTGCTAAGATACTGTCTGCTGATATTGCGATCTCCGTAACCGGTATTGCAGGTCCCGGAGGCGATATGCCCGGTAAGCCGGTAGGTACCGTATTTATGGGCATATATAACAGAGGAGCTGTCTCTTCTGTAAGACTCGACCTTGCAGGCGACCGTGATTCCATCAGATTGCAGACTGCCGCTGCGGCATATAAGAAGATAATCGAATTAGTCAGGGCTTAAGGGCATGAAGAGTAAGAAAGCAGCAGGTAATATGATTTTCTCGACGATCATAGTAATGATCGGCCTGTTCTTTACAAAAGGATCAGGATTCCTCCGTGACATCCTCGTGGGCATCAAGTTCGACCAGAACCTGTACAGAGATGCTTTTACACTTGCTTTTACAATTCCCGATCTGTTCTATAACCTTCTGGTAGGCGGCGCCATCTTCTCTACGGTAGCACCTTACATGTCCGGTGCGATATCGGTAGGTGAGGAGAAGCGCGGCATTAAGACAGTCAGTATATTTGTATCCGTTATCTCCGTAGTAATGGCGTTCGCATGCGCCATAGGAACGATATTCTCCAAGCCTATCTATTCGCTGTACGCTCTGAGAAGCGCAGGCGACAACGGTATCGACGAGCAGACGCTCAATCTCGCAGCCAACGCATCGAAATTACTCTTCCCGCAGATCTTCTTCATAATGCTTGCTGCACTCTGCATCGGCATCATGAATTCTTACAAGAGATTTACCGCGACATCATTCGGACCTACTATCTACAACATCTGCGTTCTCTTATCGCTCATATTCTTCGCCGGCAGTTCTCCGGAGAAGCTGTACATGACAACGGGCGGTATCCTTGTATCTGCGATCATCTACTTCCTGTTCCAGTATTTCATGGGATTCGACAAGCTCAGGCAGTTCAAGTTCAACTTCAAACCGCATGACGCAGAGTTCAAAAAGCTGTTCAGAAGGGCGCTTCCGATCCTGTTCTCGTCTTCTATCGTTCAGGTAAACGTAGTTATCCTTAATTATTTTGCAGGAAAATTCGATCAAGGAAGCATCTACGGTTTCCGTAACGCTTCCACAATCTGGCAGATCCCTTACGGTATCTTTACTGTAGCCATAAGTACAGTCATGACCCCTGAACTTGCAGGTCTCTATGAGTCAAAGAAGTACAAGGAAGCTTCATCTCTTCTGTCCAGAAGCCTTAAGACTTCCATGTATATTATGATCCCGGCATCACTGTTCATCTGGCTCGAGAGCCTTGATGTCGTTAAAGCCATATATCAGTGGACATCAAGCTATACGAATACAAATGCCGAGACCGCTTCGGTATTCCTCAAGGGATTCATCACTGCGATCATTACCGCTTCGGTCATTCATATCATCAATCATGCATTCTATGCGATAGGCAAGACCAGAGTGCCTTTCTGGTCAAGTGTTGTTGGAATGGTAATGAATCCCGTATTCTGCTGGACGTTCATCAAGTTGGGAATCGGACCTCTGTCGTTATCTGCCGCATATTCACTTACAAATTTCCTTCAGATGGTATTTCTCCTTGTTATCTATTGCAGGAATAAGGAGCTTGCACCCAAGAAGATGGTCCCCATGCTCCTCAAGAGCCTTGCATGTGCCGTAGTTGCATTTGTTATCGTTGTCATATTCGATATCCTGCTTCCTGCACAGGGCGGCAAGCTCGTACAGCTCGGTATCATCGCTTGTAAGGGAGTAGCCTGCCTGATCGTTTACTTCGGAATGGGATTGACCCTTAAAATGGATGAAGCAATGTTCTGGATCAATAAGCTCAGTTCTAAGTTCAAGAAACGCGCTCAAAAGAAAGCGGAAGAATTCGAGTAACGGGCACAGTGTACCTTTAATGGTACTGAAAAGAGCATTTGTCGGTTTTTGTCGGTTTTTGTCTGATAATTTCGGTTGACAAAGATGTATCATAACAATACAATGAATTCATAAATATCAGAACAAATGTTCTAACCCGTGTTTGGAGGTAATTATGGCAAAGAGTAAGAATGCCGGTAAGAGTGCTGTTTCCCAGGTCCAGGACCAGAGTGAACGTAAGAAGGCCCTTGAAGCAGCAATGGCTCAGATCGAGAAGCAGTTCGGTCAGGGCGCAGTAATGAGAATGGGTGACCGTACTCAGGTAGATATAGATACAGTTCCGACCGGAGCGCTGACACTTGATATCGCTCTCGGTATTGGCGGACTTCCCAGAGGAAGGATCATCGAGATCTACGGACCTGAATCTTCAGGTAAGACCACAGTTGCGCTTCACTGCGTTGCTGAAGCTCAGAAGATGGGCGGTACATGTGCTTTTATCGATGCCGAGCACGCTCTGGATGCAGTTTATGCGGGCAATATCGGTGTTGATGTTGATAATCTTCTTCTGTCACAGCCTGATACAGGTGAGCAGGCACTTGAGATCTGCGAGACTCTCGTAAGATCCGGATGCATCGATGTAGTCGTAATCGACTCCGTTGCTGCTCTCGTTCCCAAGGCTGAGATCGACGGCGAGATGGGTGATTCTCATGTAGGACTTCAGGCAAGACTCATGAGCCAGGCTTTGAGGAAGCTTGCTCCTGTAGTATCCAAGTCTAACTGTATCTGCATCTTCATCAATCAGCTCCGTGAGAAGGTAGGCGTTATGTTCGGTAATCCCGAGACTACTCCGGGCGGCCGTGCACTTAAGTTCTATGCATCAGTAAGACTTGATGTAAGAAGAGTAGAGACATTGAGGAACGGTACTGATGTCATCGGTAACCACACAAGAGTAAGAGTTGTTAAGAATAAGGTAGCTCCGCCGCTTAAGGAGGCTGAGTTTGATATTCTCTACGGTCACGGTATCTCTAACGAAGGATGTATCCTTGATCTTGCAGTTACTAACAATATCGTTGATAAGAGTGGATCATGGTTCTCTTATAACGGCAGCAAGATCGCTCAGGGAAGAGATGCTGCAAAGCAGTTCCTCATCGAGCATCCTGAAGTTATGACTGAGATCGAGACCAAGGTAAGAGAGTCATATATGCCCGCTGATGATGAGGGCGATGACGAAGTTCAGGTATCAGCTCCTGTTGCAGAGGCTGCAGCCGAAGAGACTGAAGACGATATCTTAGGTATCGATGTCTGATATTACGGTATCTTCTGCAGTTTCCTGCGCGATAAACCACATTGGCACCGGGATATACTCATCCGGTAAGATCGTTTCCTACTTACTGACCAAGGGTTTTCCGGATGATATATCTTATGCCGCTGTGGCTGAACTCGTAGACAGAGGTTACATTGATGACAGAAGGGCTGCCCGTAAAGTCCTTATCGCAAGGGAAGGCAAGAAACAGGAGAGCCGGAATTACATCCTGAACAGACTTCTGCAGGCCGGGATCAAAGAATCTATAGCTGAAGAGACAGCATCTTCACTGGATGACGATGTTACTACCTGTAAGCGTCTGTTTGACGCCAGCTTTAACTCAGTTGATACAGATAAGAATGAGTTCCTGAAGCTTGCCAAGCTCCGCGGATACTCCATGGAGTCGTCGCTCAAAGCACACGCCTTGTGGATGTCCGAACACAATTGATACTTCATTTCCCGTTGGATATAGCAATGCCGGTACTATTTGTGCCGGTATTGTTATATTGGAATTCCACGCCGCATTATGTTACTCTTCTTATGCAGCAAAGCTGCTTAGATTGGCGGATATTAAATTGAAGATCTGTTTTATAGGCGATATCGTCGGAAACTCAGGCAGGAGAGCAATCAGAACGCTGCTGCCTGAAATCTTGAGGAACAATTCCATAGACTGCTGCATTATAAATGCTGAGAACAGCGCTCACGGTCTTGGGGTCACATCTAAAATAGTAAAAGAATTGGAATCTCTTGGAGTTGATGCCGTTACTCTCGGCAATCATACATTCTCCAACAGTAATTTCATGTCTGAGATAGGTGATCTTAAGTGCGTTGTACGCCCGGCTAATATAACACCTGCATGGCGCGGGCAGGATTATGTCATTATCGAGAAGAATAGTGAGAAGCTAGGTATTATCAACCTTCTGGGTCAGATAGAGATGATGCCTGTTCCTGACAGTCCGTTTAATAAGGCTGATGAGCTGATTAGCTTGCTGAAGGACAAAGGCTGTACATCAATCTTTGTGGATTTCCATGCTGAAGCCACATCTGAGAAACAGTTAATGGGATACTATCTCGACGGCAAAGTCGCATGTGTTGCAGGCACGCATACACATATTCAGACTGCCGATGAGAGGATACTTGCCGGCGGGACAGGATATATAACAGATGCCGGCATGACAGGAACTGTTGATTCCGTACTCGGAATGAAGATCGAGTGTTCTTACACAAGGATAGTCAAAAAGCTTCCTTGCAGATATGAACCCGCAGACGGTCCTGCCGTTATTTGTGGTATTATCTTTGAGACGAATAATACAGGGAGATGCCTTAACATTAGGCGTTTTTGTGAATATGAATGATAAAAAGCCCGATACATTGGCATTGAAGTCTTTCTTTGCTTTCCTTACGATATTTCTGATCATTGCTGACCAGTTCCTTAAGAGAGTCGTTACTTTTAATATGGATCTGTATCAGCAGATCAATGTAATTCCCGGTTTCTTCTCGATATTCTATTGTGTGAATACGGGAAGTGCTTTCAGCTTCCTGGCTGATAAGGCATGGGGTATCTATGTCCTGTCCGGTGTGTCGCTTCTCATCGGTACAGTAATATTCCTGCTGATGTTTGTTGCAGTACATAACAGACTGAAGGCTATGTCTGTATCTCTTTGCCTTATTGCGGGCGGTGCTTACGGTAATCTTATTGACAGATTCTCTCTTAAGTATGTAATCGACTTCCTCAGATTCGATTTTGGTGCATATACTTTCCCGATATTCAACTTTGCTGATATATGTGCCGTTGTAGGAACCATCCTGTTTGTTCTGGTGATCCTCTTCGGCAAGGATGAGTTCGACAGATTCTGGAATGCTGTAAGGGGAATATTTAAGAGAAATGCCTGAACTTAAACTTACATGTGAGAATGAGGGCGAGAGGCTTGATGTATTCATCTCATCTAACTGTGATGAGTATTCCAGGTCTTTTTTCAATCAGCTCATAAAGGACGGCAAGGTCGAGGTCAACGGCATTACCGCCAAGAAATCCGGCCTGAAGCTTGAAGCCGGAGATGTCATCATAGCTGATATTCCCGAACCTGTATCTACAGAGAACGTTGCTCAGGACATTCCGCTCGATATCGTCTATGAGGATTCGGATCTGATTATCATCAATAAGCCTCAGGGACTGGTCGTACACCCGGCTGCAGGTCATCACGACGGCACACTGGTAAATGCTCTGCTGTCTCACTGTGGGGATGAACTTTCTGATATCAACGGGGTTATAAGGCCTGGCATTGTCCACAGGATCGATAAGGATACATCCGGACTCATGATTGCCTGCAAGAATAACGATACTCACATCAAACTGGCCGATATGCTCTCAAGGCACGAGATCGTACGCGAATATAGAGCGGTCGTATATGGCGTAGTATCTCCGGACAGAGGTACGGTAAATGCCCCGATAGGCAGATCTGACAAGGACAGAAGGAAGATGGCCGTCGTGGCAGGAGGTAAGCCGTCCGTGACGCATTTCGAGGTCATACAGAGGTATGCGGAAGCTACGGATCTGAGGCTGAAACTGGAGACGGGCAGGACACACCAGATCAGAGTTCATATGTCTTATATAGGTCATCCTGTCTGCGGAGACCCCGTATATGCCGGCAAACGCAAGAAATTCGGACTTGAAGGGCAGGCTCTCCACAGCTGTTCGATCACTTTTATCCATCCTAGAACGGGTGAGAAAATGCATTTTGAGGCGGATGTGCCTGATTACTATAAGGCACTGCTCGATAACCTTCATAAGATTTAAAGTTGACGATTCGGCCCAAGTATCTGATAATTTTATTATTATTAGAAGAGGGGCTTGAATGAGCGAGAGAATCGATAATCTTAATACTGCAGATCTTGCAGTTGTAAATTACTTTGACAGGATATCCCGTAAGCTTGACGTTACGTTGGAAGTTGACGGCAGCAGTATCGTAATCGACGGCGATGACGGCCTTAAGAGGCTCAGAGCCCGTGAGTGCATCGAAGCACTGGTTATGTTCGCCCAGAAGGAAGATATCGATGCCCGTTTTGTGGACTATGTTATCTATCTCGCTTCATGCGGTAAGATCGAAGAATTCATTAGCATGGGCGATGAAGTCTTCTATATGACTCCCACAGGCCGCCCCGTAAAGGCAAAGACATTAGGTCAGCAGTTCTATATTGATGCGCTCAGAAGATCTGAGCTCGTCATCTGCTCCGGTCCTGCAGGCACGGGAAAGACTTTCCTCGGCGTTGCCATGGCAGTTAAGGCGTTCAGGAACAGGGAAGTATCCAGGATAATACTTACCAGACCGGCTATCGAAGCAGGTGAGAGACTTGGCTTCCTTCCCGGTGATATCGAAGAGAAGGTCAATCCTTACATGAGACCTATCTATGACGCGCTTGAAGTGCTTCTGGGACAGGAACTCTTTGACAGATATTATGAGAAGGGCCTGATAGAGGTATCTCCGCTGGCATTTATGCGAGGAAGGAACCTGGATGACTGTTTCGTTCTCTTGGATGAAGCTCAGAACACCACTTCCGAGCAGATGAAGATGTTCCTTACGAGGCTCGGTCTTAACTGTAAGGCCTGCGTTTGCGGCGATTATACCCAGATAGACCTTCCGAGAGGCGTTAAGAGCGGTCTTGCTGACTGTGTCTCCGTTCTTGAAGATGTTGAAGGCATCAGCATCGTAAATCTCTCTGATACTGATATCGTTCGTAACAGCCTCGTTCAGAGGATAGTAAATGCATATAACATGCGGGATAAGGATACAGGAGGTGAGAACGGACATGAATAATGCCGCTCAGAAGGGTTCTGCAGTACTCAAGATCCTTACACTTGCACTGGCTGCGGTCATCGTAATACTGATCGTTTTCTACGGCTCTCTTCCTGAGAGCTATGATTACCGTCCCGGTTCTGTAGCACAGACTGATATTTATGCGCCCAGGTCTTTCATCGATACATATGAGACTGAACAGCAGGCTATCATAGCCAGGAATTCGGTCACTGCCATATTCATCCGCTCTGATGATCTCTCACAGCAAAATATCGACAGGGTAATTGCCTTTTTTGATCTTGCCCAGCAGGAGAGATCGCTTCTTGTGGTTACTTCGCCGGGATCTCCGGCTCCGATCTCCGCAGATGCAGCAGCAGAACAGCTCTCAGTCAATCTGTCTCAGACATTTGGAGCTTCTGTATCAGCTGAAGATCTGATTGTATTTATGACGATGTCTGATTCATCTTTCAGCTATGTCAGGGATAAGGCTATATCCATCGCCGAACTCATCATGGTGGACGATATCAATGAATCGGCACTTGAATCAGCCATCGATCTTCAGATAGAAAGCTTCAAGGAGACCAATCCTTCTTATTCAACATATGCTGATTCACTGCTCATTGTTTTCAAGCAGCTGCTTCAGCCTAACTCTGTATTTGATGAGAAAGCCACAAACGATCAGGCAGAGAATGCTTATCTTGCTGTTATCAGCAATCCTATAACAGTCGAGAAGGGAGCCAGGATCGTTAGCTCAGGTGATGTTATTACCGAGCATCAGTATCAGAACCTCATCGATCTCGAATTGATCCGTGACAGTGCGTTCAATATCGTCATCCTGTTAAGAGACATCTGCTATGTTGCAGTTATTGCGCTCTGTGCATTCGTGTATTTCCGTGTAATGCACAAGAATGATTATTTTGGCCAGAGGATCTTCTATATGATGATCCTTACGTTCCTTATACCTCTTGGCATCTCGCTGTATGCTTCGAGCTTTGGCTTCAACTTCTGTGCAGTACTGTTCTTTACGGCTATCTGTGCATCTTATCTGGGAACATTCGACAGCATTGTATTCTCGATAGTCAATCTCCTGTTCAGCTGGCCTGTATTCTCCTTTGACATCGATCTGCTGTTCATCAACATGGTAGGTATCATAGTGTGTGCATCGATCGCAGGCAGGAAAGATAAGGTGTCTTCTTCGGCTACGATCATTCTGTTCCCGTCGTTGGGATGCCTCCTTGCCGCTCTTGCTTTCGGATTCCTTAACGGCTATACGCAGGACCAGTACATTTCAGCCGTATCGTTTGCTCTCGTAAGCAGTACGGCAGCTCTCATCGCATCGATCGGTGTTACTCCTATTTATGAGCTCATCACCAATAACGCTTCGCCCATCAAGCTCATTGCTCTGAGCCAGCCGGGACAGCATCTGCTTAAGCGTCTCTTCCTTGAGGCTTCCGGTACTTACCAGCATTCGCTAATGGTGTCGAATCTTGCTGACGCCGCTGCTGAAGCCGTCGGTGCCGACTCTCTGCTTTGTAAGGTTGCAGCATATTACCATGACATCGGAAAGCTCGAGAATCCTCAGTACTTTACCGAGAACCAGCACGGCGGAGTAAATCCGCACGACAATCTGCCTATCATGGAGAGCGTTGCAATCATTACTGCTCATCCCGAGAACGGCGTTAAGATCGCCAAGAAAGAACATCTCCCGCAGGCCATCATAAATATCATCGATGAACATCACGGAACTACATATCCCGGATATTTCTATTTCAAGGCATGTGAGGAAGCAAAGGCTAAAGGACTTGAACAGCCTGATGTTAATAATTTCAGATACAAGGGCCACATACCTTCAAGCCGTGAATCTGCGATCATTATGATGGCAGATACATGTGAGGCAGCTGTCCGTTCAACCAAGCAGAATGATCCTGACGGCGTTGAAGCTCTGATCCGCAAGCTTATCAGAGATAAGATCGAGCAGGATCAGCTTATCAAGTCAGGACTGTCATTTGATGATATCGAGAAGATAATAATCTCTTTCAAGCAAGTATATTCAGGCGTTTTCCACGAAAGGATAAAGTATCCGGATGAGAATAAGAACAGTTGACCGTGACCCGGATTTCCCGGCAGAACTTAAGGCTTCATTTGAACAGATCTTACCAAAGCTCTCAGATGAGCTTGAATCCGGTGATTATACAGATATGGCATTAAAGCGCTGCCTGGCAGATGCTTATGCCGTAATTACATTTGTTGATCCCGATACTATCAGAGAGTACAACAGGGAAGAGCGCGGCATGGATAAGGTTACTGACTGCCTGTCTTTTCCCATACTTAATATCAATGACGGCAAGCTCATAGATCCTGAATCGGGATTCGATACTGAATTCGATGACGACGGCAACCCGATAGTAAATCTCGGAGACATTCTTCTCAATCTAACCGCTATCAGGGAACAGGCCGAGAATTACGGCCACAGCTTTGAGAGAGAGGCAGGATTCCTTGCGGCTCACTCTCTGCTGCATCTGCTCGGATATGATCATATCGAGAAGCGTGATGAGAAGGTGATGATAGCCAAGCAGAAGAGCCTTATGGTTGCTGCGGGTCTCGCTTTCGAGGACGAAGTAAAGGATCTGGAAGAGATGGTCGATCATAAGGCTGAGATGTCTCTTCCTGCTGGTTCAGAGTGCAGTCACTGCGGATATGTGGCGCTTCTCGGAAGGCCGAACGTCGGTAAATCCACTCTGGTCAACTATATTACCGGTATGAAGATCGCCATCGTGTCCCATAAGCCCCAGACTACAAGGACCAATATCAGGAGCATCGTCAATACCGAAGACTCGCAGATAATCTTTGTCGATACTCCCGGTGTGCACAAGCCTGACACCAGGATGGGCGAGATAATGGTGGATAAGTCTTTCGGCAGTGCGATCAACAGTGATCTTGTGCTACTGATGGCTGACGGCAGGTTCGATAAGCCGGGCAATGTAGAGAAGAGACTGATCGAATTGTGCCGCGAGAATAACAAGAAAGTCATCCTTGCCATCAACAAAGACGACGATGTCAAAGGCAACGGACTGCTTCCTGTTATCGCTTCTTATGCGGAGCTTTACGATTTTGCCGATGTCGTGCCGATAAGTGCCAGGACCGGACATAATGTTGACGTGCTTCTCGATGTTATCAGGAAGAACCTTCCTGAAGGCCCGAGGCTCTTTGATTCCGAATACATGACGGATCAGACAGAGCGAGAGATCGCCGCTGAACTCATAAGAGAACAGGTTTTACACTATATCGATCAGGAAGTTCCTCACGGAACTGCCGTTCTTATCAACAAGTTCGAAGAGAGGGCAGGGGATTCAGCCGTTGACGAATATGACCGCGATATCGTTGTCATCGAAGCCGATATCATATGCGAGAGAGAATCTCATAAGGCAATTATCATCGGTAAGGGCGGTCAGATGATCAAACGCATCGGTTCCGCAGCAAGAAGGAATATCGAGAGAATGCTCGGCTGCAAGGTCTATCTGGATCTCTACGTAAAGGTCAGACCCGACTGGCTCAACAACGAAGGCTTCCTCCGCGAATACGGTCTTAACGAAGAAGACAAAGAGTAATGGATCCCGTTAACTGCAGAGGAATCATTCTCGGTTCACGCGAATACAAGGAGAAGGACAGACTCGTATCTGTGCTGACTCCTGACATGGGTCTGATCACTGTATGTGCCAAGGGAACTGCCAAACCCGGAAGCCGCAATGCATTTGCTTCTGTCCCTTTTATGGTATGCGATCTGGTCCTTACGACTTCACACGGATACTATTACCTCAAGGACGGTTCAGTAGTCGAGAACAATTCCGGGATAATGAATAACCTGGAAGCAATGACGGTAGCGTCTCACATATCTGAGTGTCTCAAGGATTCGGCCTATGATGTCGCAGATGCCAGACAGGCTTATGAGCTTGCGGTCTACGCATTCTATGTTCTCTCATGCAGTCCTGACAAGTATCTTACCGTGTATTCTGCGTTCAACTGGAGACTTCTAACGATACTTGGTCTTACTGTCGAATATATCAACTGCGAGGTCTCAGGCAGGCCTGTGAGCAGGGAAGGCAGATATGTATTAAGCCCGGCAGGAGGCAGCATTAATGAGTCTTCTTCGGGTATGAGCGGTGAGAGTGTCTTTGCACTTAATTACTTTGCGCAGTGTGATATCAAGGATCTTTTTGCCGTTAAGGCAAGCGACAGTATCATCAATGAACTCAAGCGTTTTACGACTGATTACCTGTCAGTGCAGTTCGATAAGGAATATAATGCGCTGGCGACTCTTGATGCACTGAATAAGTAAACGTCAGGTATTCCAGTGATCTGGGAACAGTTTGATGTATTCAGGCTTGGCAAGCCTTGCATCTATCAGCAGAGCAAAACCGGTATCATTCTCAGTCCTGATAACACGTCCAACGGCCTGAAGGACCTTCTGCCAACCAGGGAATCTGTATGCAAATGCAAATCCGTCTCCGAATTTCTCTGCATAGTAATTGCTGAGGATCTGCCTTACGGGATTAAGCTTGGGAAGACCCACTCCGACTATAATTACTCCCGACAATCTGTCTCCGACCAAATCTATGCCTTCTCCGAAATGTCCTCCAAGCACGGCAGAACCCAATAACAGACCGTCGAATCTGTCTTCGAAGCTGTCCAGGAACTCCTGCTTCTCTGTAATGTTCATCTCAGGGATCTGACTTATCAGCTTAAGCTTGATGCCGCTGCTTTCTGATTCTTCCTTGAGCCGCTTATTGGTCTCTGCCATTATCTGTCCCATATATTCAAAAGAAGGGAAGAAGACCATGTAATTGCCGGTGCGTCCCTTAAGAGTCTCAGCGATCCTGTCGGCTATCGGTATGATCGATGCTGCTCTGTTGACATACGAAGTGCTAATAGAGTCATCTATGATCACGTCCAGATTCTCCGGAGGGAAGGGTGAAGGCAGATTAAGATAATCCGCATAATCCGTATCCTTGCCGAGTATCGTATTCTTGTAATACTCATAAGGCGAGAAAGTCGCCGAGAAGAATACTACGGGAAGCCTGTCTTTTACAATCTTGTCCATCTTTGCCGAGCAGTCGAGACAATATAGAGTGATCACGATGTTCTCGCCGGTCTTCTCCGCATAGATGATATATGAATCATCAAGATAGAGCTCCAATATGGTAAGGAAGTATCTTGCTTCAAAATAGAACTCCATGGCAGTCTGTCTTGCCTGGCCTTTGGGAAGAGAATCAAGCACAGGCAGTAATGTGTTCAGGCAGAACCATATCTTGGCGCGAAGATTCTTTGGCTTCTCGCGCATTCCTTCCCAGCCGTCAGTCTTAAGGACCCTGAGTTCGTTTGCACCTTCTAGTGCAGCAAAACAGGAAGTGTTGGTATCAAAGCATTGCGATATGGTATGGAAGTAGTGCCTTAAGTCATACAGACGGGCCATAACCTTCTCATTCTTACCCTTGAAGTCGGTTATCATGCGGTCTAGCATCTCGAGCGAGAAAGAAGCCGAGAACATATCTCTTCCGCGGTCAACCATATTGTGTGCCTCATCTACCAAGGCAATTGTCCTGCCGTCATCCAGTTCATCAGACATAAGGCTGACTCTCGGGTGGAATATATGGTTATAATCTCCGATCACGACCGTGCAGTATTCCATGGTATTGACCATGAACTCATGAGGGCAGATCTTATGCTCGGCAGCGATCTTCGTAATTAGTTCAGGTGTGATCTTGTCATGCATCAGCACCTCTCTGAGGGCAGGCTTGAGGCGCTTGTAATAACCCTTTGCAAGTTCACAGTATTTGGCATCACACTTGGTCTCGAAAGGGCACATCTGCTCCTTGGACCTCAGCAGGATGGATCTGATGAACAAACCTTCGTCTCTCATGTCATCTAAGGCCTTACAGGCGACATCTCTTGTTGCCGATTTGGCCGTAAGATAGAAGATCTTATCGTATTTCTGTGTTTTAAGGCCTTTGATGGCAGGGTAGAGAGTTGAGATGGTCTTGCCGATTCCCGTCGGAGCTTCCACGAACAGAGCCTCCATGGAGGTCAAAGCCTTAAGGACACGCTGCATGAATTCCTTCTGACCGTTACGTGTAGAAGAGTACGGGAACTTAAGTGACCGAACAGAGTCATACATAGAAGATCTGTAGTCTAAGATGAGCTGAGCAAACTCGGCATATTCCTCACATACCTCATCAAAGAACGATTCAGCTTCTTCAACAGTCATATCGAAGCTCTCTTCATAGTATTCAAGCGTCGTGACTGATACATATCTGAGAGTAAGCTTTACATCCAGTACATCGGTATTCTGGAACAGGTACATAGCGCCATAAAGCTTAAGCTGAGTCAGATGCTCAGGTCTCTCGAGATTCTTATAACCTGTCTTGGGAGCGTTGAATGATTTGATCTCAAATATCCGGGGTGGTTTATTCTTCTCCAGAAGCAGGGCATCAAGTCTTCCGGATACGGACATGCACAGCCCCGAGTCTGAGAAATAATCCCATCTCATAGTGTCTTCACTGGATACGGCATCACCATATTGTTTGCGGAGATCCTCGAAAATCTTCTGATGAAGCCTGGTTCCTTCGATACCGGAGACAGAGCCGTATGAGCCGCCCGCGATATCTCCCGAGCGTGATACGAATTCTGCAAGATTGGTAACTGACACATTAATATTTATCATCACTTGATTATATAATATCCGGTGTTGAAAAATATTAAGTCTTGTTATAAAATCAACGGGCACGCAGATGTGGTGGAATTGGCAGACGCGCTAGCTTCAGGTGCTAGTGGGAGCAATCCCGTGCGGGTTCAAGTCCCGCCATCTGCACCACAGGCCCCTCGTTGATTCGAGGGGCTTTCTTTTTATCCGGAACTGAGCACATAACGTGCTATTACCCCTCAAATATTGCTGTATTATTTTTTGTATTTTCCTCTATAATCTTATTAGCAAAAAAACATATGAGAGGTGCTTATGAAAAAGAACGAGCGTAAAGATCTTGTTACAAACATATATACAGCAGATCCTTCTGCACATGTATTCAACGGCAAGATCTATATCTATCCTTCACACGACGAAGATCTCGATATTCCCGAGGATGATGACGGCGAACAGTACGTCATGAAGGATTATCACATCCTTTCCATGGATTCACTCGACAGTGACTGCGTTGACAACGGCGTTGCCATAAGTGAAGACCAGATCCCGTGGGTATCAAGACAGCTCTGGGCACCTGACGCTATATATACAAACGGCAAGTACTATCTTGTTTTCCCCGCAAAGGATAAGGACGATATCTTCAGGATCGGTGTAGCTGAATCTGATTCACCGGTCGGCCCCTTCAAGCCTCAGGATAACTACATCCAGGGCAGTTACAGCATCGATCCTGCAGTCCTTCAGGATGACGATGGCAAGATCTGGTGCTACAACGGCGGCCTCTGGGGCGGTCAGCTCGAGATGTGGCAGTCCGGTTCTTTCAATCCTGATGAACACCGTCCCGAAGGTGATGAGAAGGCATTAGGACCCCTGGTAGCTGAGTTCACACCTGATATGACAGCATTCAAGGCTGCTCCCAAGATGATCACAATTCTTGATGAGAACGGCGAGCCTCTTAAGGCTAAGGATGAAGACAGAAGATACTTCGAAGATCCCTGGATGCACAAGTTTAACGGTAAGTATTACTTCTCATATTCAACAGGTACAACGCATTATCTCTGCTACGCAGAAGGTGATTCTCCTGAAGGACCCTTCACATATAAGGGAAGGATCATGGAGCCTGTTATCGGCTGGACGACTCATCATTCGATCGTTCAGATCGACGGTGAGTGGTATTTGTTCTATCACGATGCTAAGAGATCAGGCGGATGCTCGCACAAGAGATCTGTTAAGTTCACTAAGCTTAACATCGCTGCTGACGGCACTATCGAGACAATCCATCCTTACGATCACGAGAATGCCTGATCCGATTCATATAGAGATTTTGAGGGCATCCTGAACGGGTGCCCTTTTTTATAAAGGAACGCAATGAAGACCTATTGGCCAGACTATTATAAAAATTTCAGATGCAAGGCAGACAAATGCCTGCATACATGCTGCGCAGGGTGGACCATATGTATTGATGAGGTCTCGCTTGCCAGGTTCCAAAAGGATCCTGAGATATCAGACAAGATTGAAGACGGATGTTTTATTCTTCAGGAAGATGACAGATGTCCGTTCCTTAGAGATGATAATCTGTGTCAGATGATAATCGATCACGGTGATGATTATATCTGCGACATCTGCAGAGAGCATCCCAGGTTCTACAATTCATTCCCGGACCATATTGAGGCAGGCATCGGTCTTGTTTGCGAGGAAGCATGCAGACTTGCCCTTGAACACGGATCTTCTTTTGAGCTGGTATCTGAAGACGGGTCGAAAATGCCACTCCCTGCATATGTACAGCATATCTTTGACGGAACAGGAATACTTTCAGATAAACTCGAAGAGATAAGCGGAGGCAGAAGGTCAGCATCTAGGCTGAGAGCCGGGATTTTCGCACAGATGGAAGTAATGGATCCCCGGTGGAGTGAACGGCTTGGCAAGATAATCGACAGTCCTGTAACATATGAAGAGGAAAATAAGGTCATATCAGAGAATGAGCTTTACCTTACAAACTTTGCTGCATATCTCATGTACAGATATAAGGGAGCAGGACGTTTTGCCGCTGAGGCAGTCTATCTTATTGCCGATCTTATCTTAAGCGGCTGTGAATTATTCGATGCCGTACGGATGTTCTCAGGCGAGGTCGAATATTCAGACATCAATATTGAAGAAGCTTTGGAGACTTTCTTATGATAGAGAAAACCTTAAATACCGAATTCGGCGATGTCCATTATTGGATCACAGACAGTATAGACAGGAACAGAATGAGTCTGTTCTTCCTTCACGGCCTTACTGCAAGTCATGCGCTTTTTGAGAAGCAGATTCCGCACTTTGAAGGAAACTACAATGTAATCGTATGGGATGCTCCGGCTCACGGCTTATCCCGTCCATATGCTGACTTTACTTATGAGAAGGCAGCCAACGATGCGTTGAAGATCCTTGATGAGAACGGGATCGAGACTGCAGTATTCATCGGACAATCCATGGGTGGTTTTATAACACAGTCAGTCATTAAGCGTTTCCCTGAGCGTGTCATTGGTTTTGTATCGATCGACAGTACCCCTTTCGGCGAGAAGTATTATTCCCGTTCGGATAAGTGGTGGCTCAGGCAGATAGAATGGATGTCTAATCTTTATCCTGACAAGAGCCTGCGTAAGGCTGTCGCCAAACAGTGCACCAGGACCGAACGCTCGTATCAGAACATGCTCAATATGCTGTCCGGCTACGGTAAAAAGGAACTCTGCCATCTTATGGGCATCGGGTTTGCCGGTTTCCTCGATGATAACAGCGACATCTCCATCAATTGTCCGGTTCTCCTGATAGTCGGAGAACACGATAAGACCGGTAAGGTCATCACTTATAACAAGCAGTGGGCCAAAGATCTCGGTGTTCCGATAACCTGGATCAAGGATGCGGCACATAATTCCAATGATGATTGTCCGGAACTGGTTAATGATCTTATCGATCTTTTCGTCGATAGGATCCGGATAAGTCAGATGGAGGAACTGTATGACAGGGCATCTGCCGCTTTGACTGCAGATCAAACTCAAGACCTTGCAATTCGGGAAGTAATAAGTAAACTTGAAGGGTACTACACGGGACCGCTGTGGAAAGCGGACTTTGCGCTTGATGAGGCAGGGAAGCTTACTGATGATCTCAAGCGCGGTGTACTGTCCGAGGACGGGATATATAACCTCCTCGAGAGATACAAAGAACTGACAGAGGAATAACGGCATATGACTAACTGCGAGACATGCCAATATGCATATATTGATGAGGTAACAGGCGAACCTGTCTGTGACCTTAACCTTGATGAAGACGAATACATCAGGTTCATGGAGAGCCGCAGCAAGGAGTGCCCGTACTATAAGAACGGTGACGAATACCAGACGACCGTAAGGCATCAGATTTGATATGGATGAGAAATTCAAGAACGTAGTAGACAGTCTCAGGACTAAGCAAGACATCGACCGCAGCGATCTTAAGTATCTGCTCACATGCGGTGGCGAAGATAACATTGAGTATCTGTACGAGAACGCACGTGAAGTATCTGATTCGGTCTTCCACAAGGAAGTCTATCTCAGAGGTCTGATCGAGTTTACCAATTACTGTAAGAATAACTGCTATTACTGCGGCATACGCTGCGGTAATTCAAAAGCAGACAGATACAGGCTCTCTGAAGAGGAGATCCTGTCATGCTGCGATATAGGTGAGAAGATCGGATTCAAGACATTCGTCCTGCAGGGCGGGGAAGACCCGTTCTTTACAGATGACAAGATATGCGACCTGGTGCGTAAGATCAAGGAGCAGCACCCTTCATGTGCCGTTACGCTTTCCATAGGAGAGAAGTCTGAGGAGAGCTATCGAAAGTATTTCGAGGCCGGTGCGGACAGATATCTCTTGAGGCACGAGACGGCAAACGAGGAGCACTATGCCATGCTCCATCCGGAGTCGATGTCCGGTGCCGAGCGCAAGATGTGTCTGTATAACCTGAAGAAGATCGGATTCCAGGTAGGATGCGGCATAATGGTCGGAACTCCCGGTCAGACATTGGATCATATCTATGAGGATGTTGTCTTCATGATGGCTCTGAAGCCTCACATGATCGGAATCGGTCCGTTCATTCCGCATAAAGACACGCCTTTCAGGGATGAACCGGAGGGAAGCGTAGATCTGACGCTCAGGCTGCTCGCAGTGCTCAGGCTGCTATTCCCTAAGCTGGTACTTCCTGCTACAACAGCTCTTGGAACTGCTGACAACCTCGGCAGAGAGAAGGGAATCCTTGCAGGTGCCAATGTAATGATGCCTAACCTGTCGCCCGTTAATGTTCGTGATAAGTATCTTCTCTATGACGGCAAGATATGTACCGGCGAGGAAGCTGCTGAATGCAGCGTATGCCTCAAGCGCAGGGTAGAACGTATCGGATATCATATCGCTGACAGCAGGGGAGATCATCCCGATTTTGTCGATGTTTCAACGGAGTAATAAGAAGTGAATAAGACTTTCGTTACCAAAATGCCAAACCATATCGGTGCTTTCCTCAAAGCAAGCAAATGTTTTGCCGAGCTTGGCATTAATATTACGAGAGTAAGTTATAACAAAGCTGTTGATTCACACATGCTCTTTATCGATGCCGAAGGGACAGAAGAGCAATTGTCCAAGGCTACAGATGTGCTTGAGAAGATCGGCTATCTTCAATCCGAAGCTGATAACAGGAGTGTAGTGCTTCTTGAATTCAAGCTTAAGGATGAACCGGGCAGCGTAACAAAAGTATTAGAGCTTATCAGCGATTTCAACTTCAATATTTCTTATATCAGTTCTCAGGAAAACGGAACCGAGTATCAGTTGTTCAAGATGGGACTTATCGTTGATGATAAAGACCGGATAAACGACTTTGTCCGGGAGGCAAAGTCGCTCTGCGAAGTGCGCTTGATCGATTATAACCACGCAGATAAGATCTATGACAACAGTTTCTTCTACAGCACATTTGTAAGTGAGCTTACTTCAGAAATGGAAATAACCGATTCAGCCAGAGAAGAACTCATGGTCAACACTAATCTTGCTATGCAGATACTTGATGAATCAGGCTTGTCTCCGTACCGGACATTTGACAGTATAAGCAGATTTGCCGAGCTTCTTGCTCAGTCCAGAGGTGATAACTTTGCCCCTAGGATCTCAATACACCGTATAACCGATAAATCAACGGTCACTCTTATTGAACCGCCATGCGGAAGCAATATGGCGATAATCAAGAGCTTGGACGAATACCTTTTCGTTGATACCGGATATGCTTGTTATAAAGATGAGATGCTTGCTCTGCTAAAGATACTTGTCCCGGAATTTGACAGTATCGTTAAGCGTGTCTTTGTTACCCATACAGATGTAGATCACTGCGGTCTCCTGCCGATGTTTGACGAGATATATGTAAGCGGGAAAAGCGCCCTGTGCCTCCGTAACGAGTTTGAAGGAAAAGACGGGTACAGGGAGATGAATCCTCTGCACAAACCCTATGTGCGCATATGTAAAGCTCTGACTTCTTATATGCCGCCGGATCCTGATAAGCTCAGGATCATCGGCGAAGAATGCGAGATCAATGAACCTTTGAAGAGGACAGGTTGTTTGGATATCGGTGAGCTTCATTTTGATCTTTATGAGGGACAGGGCGGCCATCTGACAGGAGAATCTGTACTCATTGACAGCGAACACAGGATAGCTTTTACCGGTGACATATATGTGAATATGAAAGATATGACCGACAGACAGGCTCAATACAACAAATATGCACCAATACTCATGACTTCTGTAGATACCAGTATCAAGCAGTGTACTATTGAACGCAACTTCTTCTTTGATCTGTTGGAAGAAAGCAACTGGCAGGTGTTTGGTGGTCACGGAGGCAAGAGGACTTATGGTTAGAGGGGATGGATCAGAATTGTCAAAAAGCAGTTCATCAGTCGGTCTTTGGACCTTGAGATATACATTTCTGAACTCCACTTATTTTGTGGCTTTCTGTACTATACATGCCTGTGCGGCTGCATTCCTGCTGGCCAGAGGCTTTACAAACACAGAAGTCGGTGTTCTTCTGGCCGTTGCTAACATTGTATCCGCGGTTTTCCAACCCTTCATAGCAGGAATAATCGATAAGAAGGGGGCTCTTACCAACAGAAGGTTCATTATGATATCAGTACTGGTAATACTTGCCGGTTCGATCATCCTGCTGTTTGCCAGAGATTCTAAGATAGTCGTGTTTATTGTCTTTGCTCTTATATATATGATCCAGTTTGCATATCAGCCTGTTATGACTGCACTGTGTTTTGAATATCAGAAGTCAGGAAGCAAGATCAATTACGGACTGGCTAGAGGTCTGGGTTCAGCCAGCTTTGCTGTTACCGCTGCAATAATAGGCGGTGTTATCGAAGAACGCGGCGTAGAGATACTTCTTTGGGTGAATATAGTTACCATGGCGATATCTTTTATTGTTGCTCTGACTTTCAAAAAGCCTGACACTGCCGTAGAAGAAGCATCTCATAGCAAGGTCAAAGGAAAGGGTTTTGTAGCTTTCCTTAAGTCTTACCCGGCTTTTGCGCTTTTCCTTGTGGCGACAGTATTCTTCTTCTTTGCTCATAATATGATCAACGACTTCATGATCCAGATAATCAGGCATCTCGGTGGAGGGGAGACCGAACTCGGATATGCAAACTTCCTTCAGGCAATACTTGAACTCCCGGTAATGGCTCTCATCGGACTTGTTCTTAAGAAGATATCTTCATCTAATCTTTTGATAGTCTCCGGATTTGCTTTCCTCATTAAGATAGCGATACTAATCTTTGCAACCAATATGGTCATGATGTATGTCAGCCAGTCATTCCAGCTGTTTGCCTATGCCGTATTCATACCGGCAGCCGCATACTATGTCAGTACGACCATGGACGAATCCGATCAGGTCAAAGGCCAGGCTTACGTAACCAGTGCGATAACAGTGGGCGGAGTCTTCTCGAATCTTATCAGCGGAATCGTTCTCGATAACCTCGGCATAAATCAGATGCTCATAATCGGTACCGCTGTTTGTGCCGTAGGAGCCGTAACTGCAACAATTGCAATGAAGAGATTGAAGCATAAGGCTGATCCTTCTGCTGCAATTGAATAGGTGAACTTATGGATATAATGAGAGCAACTGAAGAGTGGCAGCGCGCAGGTGCTTATTCCGTACGGATTGAAGGGATGAACCGCCAGCATCACATATCTCTCAGGGAAGAGTTCGATGAACACGATCGTGACGGCACGAACTATATTGTTCTGCTCGATGACGGATATCCTGTCGCTACAGCCAGATTCTATGAAGATACTTCTGATACAGTGATCATCGGCAGAGTAGTCGTGCTTCCGGATTACAGAGGTCGCGAACTCGGTCAGCTTGTTGTATCCGAAGCAGAGAAATGGGCTTTTGAACTCGGATATAAGCAGTTCATAGTAGACAGCAGGCTTGAGACAGTAGGTTTTTATGAGAAGCTTGGGTTTTCCCGTTGCAATGATGAGATAATAAAGAGCGGAAATTTCGATTGCATAAGGATGATGAAGAAGTCAGATACAAATTTTTGAAATTGACTCTTGCCAAAAGTCATCTGTTTTGTTAAATTACTTATCAATTGAATAATTAAAAGCAGTAATCGGGGAATAGTACTTCCCATATGCGTCCTCTGACAGAGAGTTGCCGGCAGGTGCGAGGCAACACAGGACAGATGTCAAGGAACTCGCCCCGTAGCTTTTCTTCCGAAAGGGAACATGTTCTCGATTAAGAAGAAACGTAAGACCTACGTTACAAGGTCAGGATATCGGCTTAACAGCCCGTATCTGCAGAGTGCGCCCCTTTGGGCGAAGTAGAGTGGTACCGCGAATGACCCTTCGTCTCTATGTTGATAGAGCGACGGGTTTTTTTATTGCTCAAATATAGACAAATGCGAAAGAGGTAACAAAAATGCTTACATGTTTCTCGACACTGGCTTGTCCCGACTTCTCCTGGCAGGATATCTATTCCATGGCCAAGGACTTTGGTTTTAACGGCATCGAGATAAGAGGTCTCGGTCAGGATATATTCTCGGTCAAGGCTCCTCCGTTTACTGAAGCCAACCTTCCCAAGACCGTGGCAAAGCTTAAGGAACTTAAGCTCACTATTCCTTGTCTGTCTTCAGGCGAACCTGTAAACAACCTTGAGACAAAGGATAAGGCAATCGCTGAGATCAGGGCATACATCGAACTGGCAAACAAGCTTGGAACTTCTTACATCCGTGTGCTTGGAGACCGTAATCCTGCACCCGAGAAGGAGATCGATGACGACATTGTCATCGGGATCATGAAGGAACTGGTTCCTTATGCAGAGGAAATGAATGTAACTCTCCTTATCGAGACCAACGGCGTATATGCTGATACCAAGCGACTTAAGAAGGTCCTGGACGCTATCGGAAGCCGTAAAGCAGCAGCTCTGTGGGATATGCATCATCCTTACCGCTTTATGGGCGAGCAGCCTCAGGACACAGTTAACAACCTTGGCGAGTACATCAAGCATGTACACGTTAAAGACTCCGTTATGGAGGATGGAAAAGTATCTTACAAACTCATGGGAACCGGCGACATGCCTCTCAAAGAGATGTTTGACGCACTCCAGTCGATCGACTATCTCGGATATGTATCACTGGAATGGGTATACAGATGGTCCAAGGACCTCGATTCTGCAGGCATCGTCATCCCGCAATTTGCGAACTATATGGAAACATACAGACCTACAAAGAAATTCGATCTGCAGACAGATAACAGGGGGACGGGATACTATCCCTGGCCCAAGGAGACTCTGATCGATCTCACATTCCCGGATGTACTGGACAGAGTCTGCGAACTGTTCCCGAATCAGTATGCCTTCAGATACACTGAACTCGACTATACAAGAACATATCCCGAGTTCCGCGACGATGTGGATAACCTCGCAAGGGCATTCCTCGCGATGGGCTGTAAGAAGGGTGACCATATCGCCATCTGGGCTACCAATGTACCTCAGTGGTACCTGACTTTCTGGGCAGCAACCAAGATCGGATGCGTACTCGTAACCGTTAATACGGCATACAAGATCCACGAGATCGAATATCTGCTCAGACAGTCCGATACGTGCACTCTCGTCATGATCGACAAATTCAAGGATTCTGATTATATCCAGATCATCAACGAGATCTGCCCGGAGATGAAGGATTCCGAGCCCGGCAAACTCGAATCTGCAAGACTCCCTGTCCTGAAGAACGTAATTACCTGTGAGTCCAGGATTCCCGGCGCATTCCACTGGGATGATCTGCCGGCTCTTGCCGAGAAAGTAAATGTAAGCGACGTAGAGAAGATCCGCCGCACCATCGATAAGCACGATGTCTGCAACATGCAGTACACATCAGGTACGACAGGTTTCCCTAAGGGAGTCATGCTCACGCATTATAATGTCGTCAACAATGGTAAGGCTATCGGCGACTGCATGGATCTGTCCACTTACGACAAGATGATGATCCAGGTTCCGATGTTCCACTGCTTCGGCATGGTTCTCGCCATGACAGCTTCAGTTACACACGGCGTTACGATGTCGCCCATTACGGCTTTCTCGCCTCGAAAGGGCTTACACTGCATCAACCAGGAGAAGATCACATGCTTCCACGGCGTGCCCACGATGTTCATCGCAATGCTCGGACACGAGAACTTCCCGAAGACTGACTTCTCTCACATGAGAACAGGCATCATGGCAGGTTCACCTTGTCCGATCAAGACAATGGAAGAAGTAATCGAGAAGATGCACATGCCTGAGATCGTTATCACATACGGACAGACTGAGGCTTCTCCTGCTACTACGATGAGCAAGACTTCTGATACGATCGAGCAGAGAGTAAATACTGTAGGACCTTCGATCTTCGGTGTCGAGACCAAGATCGTTGATCCTGAGACAGGTGAGGAGCTGCCTGACGGAGTTCCCGGTGAGTTCTGTGCAAGGGGCTACAACATAATGAAGGGCTACTACAAGATGCCTGAAGCTACTGCTGCAGCAATCGATGAAGACGGCTGGCTCCATTCCGGAGACCTGGCTCTCAGAAGACCCGAGGACGGATACTACAAGATCACCGGCCGAATCAAGGACATGATCATCAGAGGAGGAGAGAATATCTATCCGAAGGAGATCGAAGACTTCCTCTATACATACGATAAGATCGAAGATGTCCAGGTCATAGGCGTTCCTGATGCTGATTACGGTGAAGAGATCATGGCTTGTGTCATCCTGAAGTCAGGTGAGAATGCAACAGAAGAAGAGATCAAGGACTATGTCAGAGACCACATGGCTAAGCACAAGGTTCCGAGATATGTTGACTTCGTTGATTCTTTCCCTATGAATGCCGCAGGTAAGATCCTCAAGTACAAGATGAGGGAACAGGCTGTCGAGAGACATAACCTGGGCGACGCGAACAAGATCGTAACAGCCTGATATCTGATAAGCACAGCTTACACAAAAAAGGGTTCACATCATTGTGAACCCTTTAATAATGCAAAAAGAAAGCCTCTCCCGAAGGAGAGGCTATTCAATTTACCGGATAATGCCTGATTATCAGAGCTTCGGACCAGCTTCAACGAGTGCCTTACCGGCTTCGTTTGTCTCGTACTTCTTGAAGTTCTTGATGAATCTGCCTGCGAGATCCTGTGCCTTAGCATCCCACTCAGCTGTATCAGCATATGTATCACGAGGATCGAGGATCTCTGTGGATACGCCGGGAAGCTCTGTAGGTACTTCGAAATCGAAGTAAGGGATCTTCTTTGTAGGAGCGTTCTTGATGGAACCGTCAAGGATTGCATCGATGATTCCACGTGTATCAGGGATAGAGATTCTCTTGCCTGTGCCGTTCCAACCTGTGTTAACGAGGTAAGCCTTAGCGCCGGACTTCTCCATCTTCTTTACGAGCTCTTCAGCATACTTTGTAGGGTGGAGCTCAAGGAATGCCTGACCGAAGCAAGCGGAGAATGTAGGTGTAGGCTCTGTGATTCCACGCTCTGTACCAGCAAGCTTAGCTGTGAAGCCTGAGAGGAAGTAGTACTTTGTCTGCTCAGGTGTGAGGATGGATACAGGAGGGAGTACGCCGAAAGCGTCTGCAGAAAGGAAGATTACGTTCTCAGCTGCAGGACCTGCAGAGATCTTATTAACGTTCTTTGCGATCTTCTCGATGTGATCGATAGGATAGGAAACACGTGTGTTCTCTGTAACAGTCTTATCAGCGAAGTCGATCTTGCCGTTTGCATCAACAGTTACATTCTCGAGGAGAGCGTTTCTCTTGATTGCGTTGTAGATGTCAGGCTCATTCTCCTTGGAGAGGTTGATAACCTTAGCATAGCAGCCGCCCTCGAAGTTGAAGACGCCGTTGTCATCCCAACCGTGCTCGTCGTCACCGATGAGGAGTCTCTTAGGATCTGTGGAAAGTGTTGTCTTACCAGTACCTGAAAGACCGAAGAAGATTGCTGTGTGCTTACCTTCCATATCTGTGTTAGCAGAGCAGTGCATTGAAGCGATGCCCTTGAGAGGGAGGTAGTAGTTCATCATGGAGAACATACCCTTCTTCATCTCACCGCCGTACCATGTGTTGATGATAACCTGCTCACGTGATGTGATGTTGAAAGCAACGCATGTCTCTGAGTTGAGTCCGAGATCAGCGTAGTTGTCAACCTTAGCCTTTGAAGCGTTGTAGATAACGAAGTCAGGCTCGAAAGAAGCGAGCTCTTCCTCAGAAGGAACGATGAACATGTTCTTTACGAAGTGAGCCTGCCAAGCAACCTCAACGATGAAACGGATAGCCATTCTTGTATCCTTGTTTGCACCGCAGAATGCATCGACAACGAAAAGTCTCTTGCCGGAGAGCTCTTTCTGAGCGATATCCTTTACAACTGCCCATGTCTCTTCTGTCATAGGGTGGTTGTCGTTCTTGTACTCATCGGATGTCCACCAAACTGTATCCTTGGAGTTCTCATCCATAACGATGTACTTATCCTTAGGGGAACGGCCTGTGAAGATACCTGTCATAACGTTAACGGTATCAAGCTCAGTAACCTGACCAACCTCATAACCTGTAAGACCGTCTTTTGTCTCTTCCTCGAAGAGAAGCTCATAAGAAGGGTTGTAGACGATCTCGGTTGTGCCGGTGATGCCATACTTTGTTAAATCAATGTTTGCCATACTGATTTACCTCTTTCCATAAATTTGACACATAGATTATAACCCGAATGATCGGAAATTTTATATG
>R26__coassemble_180_pt1 | contig 43375 bp, 38 predicted proteins | sample R26__metabat2_low_PE_020 | metagenome-assembled genome bin R26
ACACCTAGTATTCATCGTTTACGGCGTGGACTACCAGGGTATCTAATCCTGTTTGCTCCCCACGCTTTCGCGCCTCAGCGTCAGTTACTGTCCAGATAGCCGCCTTCGCCACCGGTGTTCTTCCTAATATCTGCGCATTTTACCGCTCCACTAGGAATTCCGCTATCCCCTCCAGCACTCAAGTCTTGCAGTTTCAGATGCAGCGCCCAAGTTGAGCCCGGGAATTTCACATCTGACTTGCAAGACCGCCTACACGCCCTTTACGCCCAGTAAATCCGGATAACGCTTGTCACCTACGTATTACCGCGGCTGCTGGCACGTAGTTAGCCGTGACTTGTTCTTTGGGTAGGTCATTTGTTTCTTCCCCAATCAAAGAAGTTTACAATCCGAAGACCGTCTTCCTTCACGCGGCGTTGCTGGGTCAGGCTTTCGCCCATTGCCCAATATTCCCCACTGCTGCCTCCCGTAGGAGTCTGGGCCGTGTCTCAGTCCCAATGTGGCCGATCAACCTCTCAGTTCGGCTACCGATCGTCGCCTTGGTGGGCCGTTACCTCACCAACTAGCTAATCGGACGCGAGTCCATCCTTCAGCGAATAAATCCTTTGGTCTTCCTGTCATGCGGCAAGAAGACGTTATGCGGTATTAGCACAGATTTCTCTGTGTTATTCCCCACTGAAGGGCAGGTTACTCACGCGTTACTCACCCGTCCGCCACTAAGCTTCAAAGAAAGCAAGCTTCCTTTTGGCTTCGTTCGACTTGCATGTGTTAAGCACGCCGCCAGCGTTCATCCTGAGCCAGGATCGAACTCTCAAAAAAAACTTTTGAGAGCCATGTTTGGCTCAATTACTCTTTTAAACTCAATTCTTAGAATTGAAAAGGTCCGTTATTACTTCAAGTTCTTGCATTCTATTCAATTTTCAAGGTGCGCGCCTCGGCGGTTCTGCAGACATTTTATTATGTCCTTGCCGCAAAGTGCTCGTTAATAATACGACATGAGTTTAATTAAGTCAAGGAGTTTTTTAATTAATTTCAGACTTTTTTTCAAAAGCCTCAAAACCCTTTATCCGACTACATCAGAACAGGTCGCTGCCGGTGCCTGAATGCTTCTTCGCACGGCGCCTGTCAGAGGTCTTCAGACGGTGGATCCTTACTATAAGAATTATATTGATTACTATTATAGAGAGCATGATCACGCCGATGACCAGAGACACCTCCTTATTGCTCTTTACGAACAATAAGATGGGTGATTCCTGAGCGGGAGCAGCGGGAGCCGCAGTGCCGTCCGGTGCGACCGGCGCCTGGGTGCCGTCACCCGCATCGGGCATCGTGTCAATCGAAGGCATGTAAGGAGCATCACCTGGGAAGTGTACGATGTTGAGAACAGGCTGCTGCGACTCGGGCGCATTGATGTACTTATAGTCACCTGTCGTGCCGGGGATGACAGATACGGGATCGTTCTCCCAGCATGCGAGATTGCCGTAAGCAGTGATCGATGCCAGATACATCGTCGTATAGAAATAGTATTCCTGGGGAACACCGCACATTGATATCATGAGCTCGTGTCCGTTCTCATTTACGGTATAAAGCGTGCAGCCCTTGCCGGCAGCATCGGTGGTACCGGTCTTGCCGCCTACGATCGCTGCGAGGTGTGATTCGGTGCCGTTGGCTGTTTTCGATGCGAGCCAGGGATCGAACAGAAGGTTGTTGGTGTTCTTAACGTAATTCCATGCGTCTGCCTTGTGCATGCTCGTAGCGATGAAGACGTGTGTCTGAGAGCTGATGAGGATGTTGAAGTCCTTGTTCTCGGTCGCAGCGCACATCATGAGGCACAGATCGTGTGCGGTCGTGTAGTGGTCCTCGTCATGGAGTCCGCAAGGGTTCGTGAAGTGCGTTCCCGTGCAGCCGATGGTCTCGGCCCTGAGGTTCATGAGAGCCGCGAAGGCCTCGATCTTCCTGTTGGCGATGATGTTGTCCTGTGTGTCACCCAGTGTATCGAGCAGATACTGTGCGGTAACGCCGTCTTCGTTTACGACGTCTCCGCCTGCAGGGTACTTCTCGAAGAAAGCTTCGACGCATCCTTCAGCGAGGACATATGCGGCATCGTTGCCCGAAGGAAGCATCAGTCCGTAAAGGAGCTCTGATACCTTGACCTTCTCGCCTACCTTGATGCCCATTACGGAAGATCCGTCTTCAACATAGGACATCGCGGTCTCGGAAGTGGTGAGCTGCGCGTCGAGATCCAATATCTCAAGGCTCAGCATGCATGTCATGATCTTCGTCTGTGATGCCGGATAGATCTTATCGTCCAGGTTCTGGCTGATGACGATCATGTCCGTGGTCTTGTCGTAGACGCAGTAGGATTCGCAGTGAACGTCCGTAAGCGGCGGCACCGTTATCTCCGGCTGGCCGATATCCGCTGATATCAGTGTGCTCCCCGAACAGAGGATGACACCGGCGGTGATGATCACCGCCAATGCCAATGCCTGTAATCTCATAAATGTACGAAGAGCACTTCTTCTCATCAGGATTCACCTTCTCCGTTATCTTCGGATGCTTCAGGAGCTTCGCCCTCGGGAGCGCTTACGCCTTCGGCGCCTTCAGTACCTTCAGCTTCTTCAGGTTCCTCTTCCTCGTGGTCTGCAAGAGCGAAGTCTACGATCTGAGCGGTCTTGGACTTCATGAGCCTTACGCCCGAAGTAGCTCTCGAGAGCGTCGGGATCTCGGAAGCGGATACTCTGATGATGACGCCCTGGCTTGTGATGATGAGCAGGTCGTTATCGTCCGTGACGGATGTGGTACCGACAAGCCTTCCGGTCTTCTCGCTGACCTTGTAGGTGATGATACCCTTACCGCCTCTTGTCTGTGTTCTGTAATCGTCGATCTTGGATCTCTTGCCGTAACCCATCTCTGAGATAACGAGGATCTCCTTATCGGGATCGACGGGCTCCATGCCTACGACTTCATCGTCATCGGCAAGCTTCATCGCGCGGACACCGGAAGCCGTTCTTCCCATGTCACGTGCATCGTCGGAGTTGAACCTGATCGCCTTACCGCTTGCAGATACAACGATGACTTCCTGTCCGGCTCTTGTGAGCTGGACTGCGACAACGCTGTCTCCTTCACGGATCCTTGTGGCGATGAGACCGTTCCTGTTGATGTTCGCATACTTGGAGATGGCAGTCTTCTTGATGACGCCGTTCTTCGTGACCATCGTAAGGAAGAGGTCTTCGTTCTCGAAATCATCCACCGGGATGATGTTCCTTATGTTCTCGCCCTCTGCCATGTTCAGGAGGTTGACGAGAGCCGTTCCTCTTGAAGATCTGGACAGAGTCTCGGGGATCTTATAGCCCTTGATCTTGAATACACGTCCGGTATTCGTGAAGCAGAGCAGGAACTTGTGGGTTGTGGTCGTAAGGATCTTCTCGACGTAGTCCTCTTCTCTCGTGGACTGTCCGGAGATTCCTCTGCCGCCCCTGTGCTGTGCCTTGTATGTATCGATCCTCTGACGCTTGATGTATCCGAAGTGTGTGAGGGTAACAACGATATCCTCTTCCTGGATCAGCGACTCGTCGTCGATGTCGTCGAAGGAACCGTAGATGATCTCGGTTACTCTCGGAGTAGCGTACTTGTTCTTGATCGCCGTGAGCTCATCCTTGATGATGCCGTCGAGGATGGTCTTATCGGAGAGAACCTGATGGAAGTATTCGATCTCCTTGGTGAGAGCCTCGATCTCAGCCTCGAGTTTCTCTCTCTCGAGACCTGTCAGACGGCCGAGTCTCATGTCGACGATCTGCTGAGCCTGCTTATCGGACAGACCGAATCTCTCGCACATCCTGTCCTTTGCCTCAGGCTCGGTCCTGGATGATCTGATTATCGAGATGATCTCGTCGATGTGGTCGATCGCGATGAGGAGACCTTCGTCGATGTGGCGCTTAGCCTCATCCTTCTCGAGGTCATATCTCGTACGGCGTGTAACGACGTCTTCCTGGTGTGCGATGTAGTAGCTGAGAGCTTCTCTCAGGCCGACCATCTTAGGCTCGAGCTTGCCCTGCTCATCAGGTACGAGCGCGAGCATGTTCGCGCAGCACGCTTCCTGGAGAGAGCAGTTCTTGTAGAGCTGGTTGAGAACGACGTCAGGGTTGGCGTCCTTCTTGATCTCAATGACAATTCTTACCTGCTCGTTACGGTCGGATTCATCTCTTAATCCGGAGATGCCTTCGACCTTCTTCTCCTTAACGAGGTCAGCCATCCTCTCGATGAGTCTTGCCTTGTTGACCGCATAAGGGATGTCGTGGATGATGATCCTCGTTCTTCCCGCGTGATCTTCGATCTCTGCGTGAGCTCTTACCACGATACGGCCCTTACCTGTCGTATAAGCATCCCTGATGCCCGATGTGCCGAGGATCATGCCGCCCGTCGGGAAGTCAGGTCCCTTGATGACAGTCATGAGCTCTTCTACGGATACGTCAGGGTTATCCACCATCATGATGCAGCCGTCGATGACCTCGCCCAGGTTGTGGGGCGGGATGTTCGTAGCCATACCTACCGCGATTCCGACACCGCCGTTAACGAGGAAGTTCGGGAATCTGGAAGGAAGAGCCACAGGCTCCATCTCGTGTTCGTCGAAGTTAGGTCTGAAGTCTACGGTGTTCTTGTTGATGTCGCGCATCATCTCGAGTGCGATCTTATCGAGTCTTGCCTCGGTATAACGGTAAGCAGCCGGCGGGTCGCCGTCGAGTGAACCGAAGTTGCCGTGTCCGTCAACGAGCGGATGTCTCAGTGAGAAATCCTGCGCGAGTCTTACGAGAGCATCGTAAACGGATGCGTCGCCGTGAGGATGGAAACGACCAAGAACGTCACCGATCGTGGTGGCGCACTTACGGTACGGCTTATCGGGAGTGAATCCCTGGGTAAACATCGAATAAAGGATCCTTCTGTGAACCGGCTTCATGCCGTCTCTGATATCAGGGAGAGCACGGTCGGAGATAACGCTCATCGCATAGTCGATGAATGACTTTCTCATCTCGCCGTCGAGATCTACAGGAACGATCGTTGTCTGCTCCGACTTGAACGCTTCGTCCATCGAGGCTTCCTGAGCCTGTCTGGCGAGCTTCTTATCATCACTTTCAGCCATATCTAACCTCCGCGTTCCGCTCAAAGGACGGAACAAAATATAACATAAACTTTAGTATTATATCATAATTAAACGCGTTCGCGCGTGTAAATATTATAATATATAAGGCATTTTTCAGTTAAAGGGGTTCTTTGGCCGGAGTGCCTGCTTTTCTGGGGTATCTGGGAGGCGTCGGGCGCACCTTGCGGATGACCACGATGGTCCTCTCCATGTCCGTTCCGGGCAGAGTGAAGGTATCCACCTTCTCGATCGTGCCTCCGAGCGTAGCAATGGCCTTGGCAGCATCAGCCACCTCTTCTTCCGCATGTCCCTTCATGGCCAGGAACACTCCTCCGACCTTCACGAAGGGCAGGCAGTATTCAGCCAGTACCGGAAGCCTTGCCACGGCACGCGCGGTCACCACATCGTATCTCTCGCGGTATCTCTTGTCCCTGCCGCCGTCCTCGGCCCTCGTGTGCACGAGAGATACTTTGGTAAGGCCGAGCCTCTCCGTAACTTCTCCGAGGAAATTAAGCCTCTTAGCGAGCGAATCCATGAGGGTCACATCGAGCTCGGGCATGGATATCTTGAGGGGCAGTCCCGGGAATCCCGCGCCCGTTCCGACGTCCGCGAGCCTTATGATCTTCCCTCCTGCCTTCTCTTCTTCGGCGCGTATATAAGGGCAGAGCGTGAGCGAGTCGATAAAATGCTTCATCGCTATTCCCTGCTCATCGTCTACTGCTGTTAGGTTCATGACCTTGTTCTTCTCTCTAAGCATCGAAGCATAGATCTGGAACGAATGTATCTCTTCGGCAGAGAGCGGCACGCTGATCTCGGGTGCCTGTGACTCCAGGATGGGAGCAACCTCCACGGGTTCTTCCTTCTCCGTCACTTCCGTCTGTCCGTCAGCTTTGATCTCGACCCTCTTGGGAAGAGTCTTTCTGAGCCTGTCTATATCAGCCTTGGTAAGGGGCTTCCTCTTAAACGGTTTCTCCTGCATCTCCTGATCTCCTTCTCCTCTGTTCAAGCCACACGATGAGCACCTCGCAGTCAGCGGGCGACACGCCTGAGATCCTCGACGCCCTGCCGACGTTCTCGGGCTTCATGTCATTCAGCTTCTGTGCGGCTTCTATCCTCAATCCCTTTATCTCGGAATAATCCACATCCTCAGGGAGCGCGATCTTCTCGAGCCCCTTGAACTTCCTTATCTTCTCTTCCTCGAGCGCCAGGTATCCCTCGTACTTTATGTCCGTCTCGCACGAGAACACAACGTCGGAAGGAAGCTCCGGCCTGTCCTTATCGAAAGGCTTCAGATCCTCATACGTCACACCCGGACGCTTGATCAGCTCTGCAAGGGACACACCTGACTTCGGCGTGTTCTGACCTCTGGCTTCGAGCATAGCCCCGAGTTCTTCCGTCGGCGCCACGAATACTCCCTTGAGTCTCTCGGTTTCCTTGGCGACAGCGTCCATTTTCGCGCAGAATCTGGCGTATCTCTCGTCGTCTATGAGGCCTATCTCACGACCTACCGGCGTCAGCCTTGAGTCAGCATTGTCCTGCCTCAGGAAGAGCCTGTACTCGGCGCGCGACGTCATCATGCGGTAGGGTTCGTTTGTTCCCTTGGTAACAAGGTCGTCTATGAGCACTCCGATGTATCCCTGCGATCTGTCAATGATCACGGGATCCCTGCCGAGGACCTTCATAGCAGCGTTGATGCCTGCGACTATGCCCTGGCCTGCAGCTTCCTCATAACCCGAAGAGCCGTTGATCTGACCTGCGGTAAAAAGACCCGGAACTATCCTGGATTCGAGCGATGCCTTGAGCGAGATCGGATCCACGAGATCGTATTCTATCGCGTAAGCGCTCCTCTGGATAACGGCATGCTCGAGGCCGGGCAGTGAGTGCACCATCTTCTCCTGGACTTCCTCGGGGAGCGAGGTCGAGAATCCCTGCAGATACATCTCGTTGGTGTGTGAGCCCATGGGCTCTACGAAGATCTGGTGCCTGGGCTTATCCTTGAACCTCATGAACTTGTCTTCTATCGAAGGGCAGTATCTGGGGCCTATGCCCTTGATGACGCCGCTGTACAGAGGCGACCTGGACATGTTGGAGCTGATGATCTCCTTGGTCTCTTCCGTGGTCCACACAGACCAGCAGGGCGTCTGCTCCTCGGAAGGCTTCGGGCGTATCCCGTTCATCTCGTTATCGTATGAGAACGGGGGAACATCATCCTCGCCGTCCTGTCTTGTCATCTTGGTGAAGTCGCAGCTTCTCGAATTGACCCTTACCGGAGTTCCCGTCTTGAACCTCAGCATCGGAATGCCGAGACCTGCAAGGCTTGCGGAAAGTCCCTCCGAACGGGGCAGTCCGTCGGGGCCGCTCTCTGTAATTACTTCGCCTCTTATCGTGCGTGATTCCATGTATGTGCCCGAGCAGATGACCACGGCCTTCGCTCTGTATACCGCATTGCTCGCAGTCATTACGCCTGCGGCCGCGCCTGTGTCATCTGTCAGAAGGCATGTTACGTGACCCTGCCTGATCGTGAGATTATCCGTGTTCTCAAGCGCGAACCTCATCTCGACCGAGTACATGCTGCGGTCCATCTGAGCCCTGGGTGAGAAAACCGCGGGGCCCTTGGTCCTGTTGAGCATCCTCATCTGAACGGCGCACTTGTCTGCGATCTTTCCCATGATGCCGCCCAATGCATCGACCTCTCTTACGAGCTGGCCTTTGGATGTACCGCCGATGCTGGGATTGCAGGGAAGATTTGCAAGACTGTCGAGAGCTAAGGTGAACAGGATCGTCTTAAGACCCAGCTTGGCGCACGCATGAGCAGCTTCGCAGCCGGCATGACCCGCACCCACGACCGCTACATCATAATTGCCGGCATGATAGCTCAGTTCTTTTGAGAGCGCTTCTTCTACAGTCATGTTATTTGCCTATGCAGAATCTTGAGAAGATGGTATCTGCCAGAGAAGCCGATACCGTCTTACCGGTAACCTCACCTATCTCATCAAGACATGATCTTAAGACTGCCGAACATATCTCGATACCTGCGGAATCTGCCATTGCATCTATTGCCGTATCAAGGTCCTTAAGCGCCGACTTAAGCCTGTCGTAATGTCTGCTGTTGGTAATGAGAAGACCTTCTTCCTGTCTTCCGCCCAGAGACTCATAGTATTCCCTTATGATGTCTTCGAGCTTGTCTATGTTGAGTTCCTCTTCGGCCGATACCGAGATGAACCTCGTAATGCCCATATCTTCCAGGGCGTCTCTTATCTCTTCTTCGCGCGGATTCTCGCCTTCGTCGCTCTTGGTGAACACTCCGGTGATAAACTCTCCGCCGATGTCCTCGGCAAGCTCTGTCACGCCTGTGACGGCATCTTCCACCGAGATGTCGGGAGCTATCATGTAGAACACGAGATCAGCGTTCCTTCCCGCATCCATCGCGCGGCCTATGCCGATCGACTCAACGAAATCCTCTGTCTTACGAAGACCTGCGGTATCGATGAGGGTTACGGGGATGCCGTCAACATCGACTGCTGTCTCTATCGTATCTCTCGTGGTGCCTGCGACCTCTGTTACGATCGCGCGGTCGAATCCCGTAAGCGTATTAAGGAGCGTGCTCTTGCCGCTGTTCGGAAGTCCTATAAGGGCGACCCTCATCCTCTCGGATAAGATCCTTCCCTTGGTATAGCCTTCGCAGAGGTTATAAAGGACTTCTCTCTGCTCCTTCATGGTCTTAACGACCTTGTCCATGTCTTCTTTCTCGCTCTCGGTATCGTCTTCGTCGTGGTCGAATTCCACGAGCATCTCGATCAGAGCCATCGCCCCGTAGAGCTCGTCTTCTATTGTCTTGATGGTCTTGGAGAGCTTGCCGGTCATGAGGCTGTCTGCAGCCTTGAGCTGACGCTCTGACTCGGAATTGATGACATCCATTACCGCCTCAGCCGAAGCCAGGCTCATCTTGCCGTTGATGAAGGCTCTCCTCGAGAACTCTCCGGGATATGCGAGCCTTATGCCGCAGATGCCCAGACAGCGTAAGATCTCCTGCTTCACGGCAGATGATCCGTGACAGGAGATCTCTATCATCTCTTCACCCGTATATGAGTGCGGATTTGCAAAATGGGTAAATACGACCTCGTCGACGATCTCGCCGCTTGTCGGGTCGATGACCTGTCCGTATGCGCAGGAATAGCCGGGAAGCTCTGACAGCAGCTCATAGTCGCCGCCGGATCTTACTATGCGGGCACACCTGTCCGCCAATACACCGCATCCGTCTCCGGATACTCTTATTACTGCAATTCCTGAGATACCCGCAGGTGTCGAGCAGGCGCAAATGGGTTCGTCGTCATACGCGTACATCGGTTATGACTTCCGAACTGTATTACTCTTCGGCAGCGGGCTCTACGACTACTGATCTTGAAGGCTCGTCACCCTCGCTGTGTGTCGTAACACCCTTTACGTCCTGGAGATAGGAGTGAACGATCCTTCTCTCGGAAGGGCTCATGGGCTCCATGATGAATCTCTTGCCGGACTTCTTTACCTTGAATACAGCCTTGTCAGCAAGACCCTTGATGACCTGTTCTCTGTGCTTCCTGTAACCGCCTACATCGAGGTGAACGTGAACTCTGCCCTCGCTGTGCTTGTTGGCGATGAGATTGGTCATATAAGAGATAGCCTCGAGTGTCTCACCGTGGCGGCCGATGGCAGCGCCGCAGTCAGAACCTGAGACTGAGATATAGATGGTGTCTTCTTCTCTGTAGGAATCCATGTTGCCGTGGATGCCGATGCCGGAGAGTACTTCTGCTACGAAGTTGACTGCAGCATCTTCTGCCTCGGATACGGCATCGCCCTCGAAATTCTCGTCGTCGCCGTAGTATGTGTCGTCCTCTTCTTCAGCAGGAGCCTCTGCCTCTGCTTCTTCGGGTGCGTCATAAGTAACCTTTACTTCAGCATCCTTCTTACCTACACCGAGGAAACCGCCTGCAGCACCTTCGCTGATGACTTCGATCTTTGCATCTTCCTTGGCACAGCCGAGCTCAGCGATTGCTGCCTCTACTGCTTCATCGACTGTTGCTGCTGTCTTTGTAACTGTCTTTTCCATATTTGAGAACCTCCGTGTAGGGTTGATTACTTTTTCTTCTTGCCGTTCTTCTTGTTCTTGCCGTTTGTAGCCTCTCCGGCGCCTGCAGCCTCGAGTGCGGGCTTCTTCTTGAATACGGCATCCTTCTTTGCTTCAAGCTCGGCCTTCTTCTTCTCGTAAGGTCTTGAGAAGAGAACATATACGATAAGCTGAGAGATGATTCCCATGAGTCCGCCGACGAACCAGTAAAGACCCATTGCGGAAGGAAGTGTGAATGTTGTCCATACCATGAGCAGGGGCATCATCCAGTTCATCATCTTCATCGTCTGCTCTGTCGTGGAGTCAACGGCAGCCTGATCCTTACGTGCAGGATTGAGCTTCGCGCGCTTCTTTGCCTCCTGCTCTTCCTTGTAACCCGGCTTCAGCACCTTCGTGAGCTGCATTGAAGCGAAGTTAAGTACAAGTACGAGTACGGGAAGGAGCATGTAGGGAAGCCACATCAGAGGAGATGTGAAGTTGCCCGACAGGATGTTCCAGGGCGTGATCGTGAGGTCAAGGCCGAGGAAGTTAAGGTCGATCATCTGTCCCATGGCGATAAAGCCCTTATCGATGCACTCCTTCATGAAGGCTGCATTGTTGTTAAGGACCTGGATGAGACCGATGTGGTTTGTAGCGGATACTGTGTTGGCGATGAGTTCCTGCTTCTGAGCAAGAGCGATCATGGACTCCATGTTCTCGATCGATATCTGTGACAGATAGATGAGAGGTCCTGATACGATACGCCAGATAGGCCAGATGAAGATGATCTGAATGAAGGGAAGCAGGCATCCCGACAGACCGCCGGCACCGTTCTCCTTCTGCATCTCCATGAGAGCTTCCTGATACTTCTCTTTGTCGTCGCCGTACTTTCTCTGGAGCTCTGCCTGCTTGCCTGAGAGGGCCTGCATCTTGAGCATGGATTTCTGGCTCTTAACGTTCAGAGGAATGAGAAGTCCTCTGATGATGATGGTCAGCATGATGATGGCTACACCGTAGTTGCCGAAGAATCCGTAGAGGATCCTTGTGAGCCAGCCAAAAAGGTCGCTCAAAGGGGCAAGCGGATCAAACGCCATTGCTGCCAGCTGAAAAATAAAATTCTCCATTAAACTGTCTCTCCGAAAATCATCTTACGGGGTCGTACCCGCCCTTAGAGAACGGATTGCATCTCAGGATCCTCCAGATGCCCATCGCGGTACCCTTAATTGGGCCATACTTCGTGACGGCATCGATCATATACTGAGAACATGTGGGTTGATACTTACAATGGGGGCCGATGGCAGGCGATATATACTTCTGATACCATCTGACCATTCCTATCAGGATCTTGGAGATCATTACCTGTCACCCTTTAAATGAAGTCTGGCCAGGCAGGAATCAAGATCAGAGAGCAGGACCGGGTACGGCGGGATATCCTTGCCGCCACGGTATGTAAAAACGATATCTATCCCCTTGGGAAGATTGCTCTCGTATGTCCTGAATGCTTCCCTGAGAAGCCTTCTGGCTCTATTCCTACCTACTGCCCCAAGCTCCCGTTTGTTTGCACAGAACCCGGGTCTTATGACCTCGGGATCCACCGTACGGCAGCTCTGTCTCACACCCTTGCGGCGTCTCAATACGTGGACCGTAGTGTAACGCCCGGCAGCAAACTTGCCGCACCGGTACACCCTTGAGAATTCAAAATTGAATCTGAGTGCTTCGGGCTTCAAGCTGCACGCCTCCGTATCAGACTGCTATCTGGTGTCTGCCCTTTGCTCTTCTTGCCGCGAGTACCTTACGGCCGCTTGCAGTCTGCATTCTCGCGCGGAAACCGTGAACAGTTGATCTGTGTCTCTTCTTAGGCTGATATGTCATCTTGCTCATATCTATATTCCTCCAAATCTTTAAAGCACACCCGCTCGTGCCGCGGCAGTGCATAGTTATACAAAATAAGCTTGTAGATTATATTACGGGGTGCGCAAGTTTGTCAAGGAAATGGGCTTTATGCCTTATCCGCCTTGACTTCGGCTTTGGATGCGCCTTTTGCCTTAATGCGTGAGACAAGGTCGATTACTGAATCGATCAGGCCCCAAAGAGTCATTACCAGGATGGCAACGCCGCAGATCTCAAGGTTAACATTGATGTCCGCAGACCCGTTGATGGGCCATGCGTGGATCGGTATAGGTGACAGGAAGGCAATGAATGCCAGCAGGTAGATTATGTCCGTCCACTTTACTTCCTTCTCGCCGCCTGCGATGAACCAGAGGAACGGAAGGAGCATGAACACGCCCGTGTAGTAGAAGGAGAATGCGGGAGCGCCGATCATGACGAGTGTCAGGAACAGAACGCTCTTCCATCTTCTCTTTGTAAGGAAAGCCGCCGCGATGAGGAGTGCCGACAGGATGTAAGCCACTGTCTGGCCCCATGTGAATGCCTCGGTCCTTCCGAACCACATAACGCCGATGATGTTGAATATCGCGGAGAAATTGATCTTGCAGTTGAAGTCAGTGTGTCCGAACCCGCCGGAGTTGCCTATCAGGGCATTGATCATGACCATCAGGTTGGACAGTCCGCCGAACATGAAGAACGGTGCTATGAAGAAGAATACTCCGTATATGACGCATCTAATGGTCTCCTTCCAGCGCTTGTCCCTTACGAGAAGGACGCCGAGGACCGCCGGGTAGAGCTTGATGCCCGCACTTACCGCAAGTGCGATGAGTGCCATCTCGCGCTGCCACTTCTTGTCGCTGTCGTAATAGCAGATGAAGACGACTGCAGCAGCAAAGCTGTAGATGAGAACGTTGCCGCGCTCGAGAAGGTAGATGAACGGGGACGATACCAGGAATGCGATGATCACAAGTCTCTTCTCTGCATTGCATGTCTTGATGTAATCCGACAGTGCGATGACAGTGACTGCGATGGGGATCGCAAGATAGAGCATCAGTGACAGTATCGGGATCTGCTCCGTCCTCATGGCACGCGGAGCCATCTCGAAAAGCATCTTATCGGGGAGGATCTTCGAGAACAGATAGAAGACGACCTCCGACAGCGGCGGATACATACTCTGCGTATCGTACGGACGCCTCATGGCAACACCGGGCAGGCAGATGAAATAATCCATGAATGTATCGGTCATGTCGCGGAAGAATAGCTGACCTATGAGAGAACCCCTGTCGAACATCGCGACAAGAACGAAGCTTACAAAAGACAGCACAACAGCTACCGCTCCTATGCGTCTCATTCCTGTCTGCTTATCATTTCCCAAGACCGGTTTGATGTTCATTCCTTCTTATCCTGTCTGCCGTCCTTCTGCTCCGGCACCTTTGCCGAACAGATTATCATGCCTGCAGTAATTATAACAGTTAATACCAGCATGGAATAAAGGAAGATGGTGCATCCTCCGAAGATGCCGTCCTTTGCTATGAACTTTCCTACGAGGAGGAATTCGAAGACCGTGCCTGCGACATAGGCCGCGATGACCCAGCCCTGCTTACGCATGATGGTAAGGACGGTCCTTGCGAAATTGCTGTATGCGAGGAGGCTTCCGCCCGCCATGAGTATGAGAAGTCCCGTCTTATACATCGTAAGATCCTTGTGGAAGAACAGTGACAGGACCGGTATGCCGAGAAGATATGTTCCCGCCATGATGAGCACGGTAAGGATCGCCAGGAAGACTGTCTGCCTGAGCATCTCTTTGCGGAAAGCCTTCATGTCGCGCCTGGCATAATTGTCTGCCATTCCCTTGATGATCGGCATGTATATGAACTGCCCGACAACGCCTATCAGGAAGACAGGCATCGCGATATAGCCGTAATCCGCCTGCGCTTCCGAACTCATCTGCGCATCGATCGCGAACTTGGGTGCGTTGATCATGTAGAAGGACAAAAATGTCGCGAGGAAAAGTCTGAAGCAGTCGGCAAAGAGCGCCATGACGTCCCTGCTCTCAGCCTTATCTTCCGTGCCCTTCGCTACGGAAGCAGTAAGGAATATGAGATACAGAGATGCCAGAGCCGATATTGCCAGTGATATTGCGGTCGCGATGAGAAGGTTCTTGCAGACAAACAGTGTGATCACATAAGCGACTATCGTGACCGTAAGTCTTACCGAATAGCATTTGCCGGCGACGTCGAGCCTGCCGTTAAGCTGCTGCTGTCCCTGGTAGATATCCTCTATGGAATCTATTGCCTTGAGAAGGCAGACAAGAATGATGATGATCGTCTTGGATGTCTCGTATCCGATCGTAACCGCAGAATAGAAAATGTATCCCAGCGATACGGCCATCATGACAGCCGTGGATATGATCCTTGAATTGAGATATGTCCTGAAGGAATATTTGTGTCCGACGTCAGTCGCCTGCATCTCACGCATTCCGTATTTGCCGACATTGAGGAAGAGGTTGCCTACAGCCCATGCGATGTTGAACACGCCTGCATCGTAATCGCCCAGCACTCTCGATATCACCATCAGGATGAGCACCGACTGTGCAGCATTGATAAGGCCGCTGGCAGTATTGTAGATAAAACTGTCTCTGGCTATCGCTGTATCCTTACCGATTAGAAATCCTCTCAGCATCTGCTCCACTCATTCCTTTGTTCGTTCGAATATCCGTCCTTTATCCCGCGGAATACGGCTGACAGCTTGTCCTTCCTGTCAGTCTCGAAGAACAGGGCCCTGATAAAGGTCTTGACCACATATCTTCCGAACAGTCTGAAGCTCCTTGAAGCCGGCGAATATCCCGACCTTATGAGCCAGATGTGGTTCCTGACAGAATAATAATACCTTAATGCGGAATAATTGTGAGTTACTATCTTAAGTCCGAGGATCTTATGCTCTATCCTCTCGCCGAATCTGTGCACGAGCATCGAGTCTCCGATGACCGCATGCTTATACCCGTATGTTGCTGCCCTGAGGCAGAATTCCTCATCCGCCGCATCGATAAAATACACTTCGGCAAAGTCGCCGGTCTTATCGAACATGCTGATATCGAACAGAGCTCCGGACACTATTACATAATCCAGATACATTACGCCGCCGGGAGCACTCATCGCCTCCTCGTCGGTCTCCACCGCATAGGGGCCGGTTATCGTAACGCTGTCGTCATTCGCACGGACCGTCATCGCCTTCTCGAGATACTCACCGAAATCATCCCACGTGCTGTCCTGATCCATCGTCAGCAGATACTCATATCCTCCGGCGCGGGCTCTTCTGAGCGCTGCATTAAGTGCCTTTACGACTCCTGCGTTCTTATCGCTCTGAACGAATTCGACCTTGCTCTTATCAGTCAGCAGATCCAGGAATGCATCCCTGTCTTCCACCGGGGAATTGGCCCAGATAAGAAGTCTTCCGATATCGTTAAGATAGCGGTTGATATTCCTTGCCGCTTCCTGGAGATCTGGGTTATAAAGGGTAACTACGCCGTAGATGTTGCTCATTACAGATCAAAGTAGTGGAACTTGGATACGATCTTATATCCGATCAAGGCGGGCTTGATCAGGTGGAGCTTCTCCAAGATGACCGTCATCCTGACGATCTTGGTCGCATAATCTCTCATCGGAGAGTCAACGCCAAGCTTGAGGAACTTGTTCTTCCTGTAGTCGGGATCGTACTTCTCCATCGTCTTGCGGATACTGTCATACTCTCTTAAGAAGTCCGCAAAAGGTCTTCCGTATGCGCAGTAGAAAGACAGGGTATAGAGCTTGATCAGCATGAGCTCGACTATCGCGGCATCCTCATCCTTATTCTCCTTGAGCTTATCGAGGACCGGTACGAGGAACGAGCATGAAGACTCGAAGAGCCTCAGGCCCTGCCATGGAGAATTCTTCTTCTGCTTTCTCGACTGGGAGTCGGTATGTACGAACCAGTTGTAGATGGTCTTGTGAACGAACTCGACCTTCTTGCAGTACTGGTTATATAAGACATTGATATATACATCGTCCGGATATACTTCCTTGAAGCGGATGCCGTTATCGATGAAGATGCTTCTTCTGTACATGGTGCCGTGGTGGACGCCGCAGATCCATTTCGAGGGGTTGGCGGGAAGGTCCTGATACTGGATGGTCTTGCCCTCCTCGTTTACGTCCCTGAACTGCGCGATGACCCTGTCGGCATCTGACTTCAGTGCGGCGCCTGCGAGGACCTCGAGGCAGTCGTCATCCATCCAGTCGTCGGAGTCGCACAGGAGGATGTATCTTCCCTTTGCGGCATCGAGCAGTCTGTTCCTGGTCTCGAAGACGCCCATGTTATGCTCGTTAACGAGGAGCTTGATGTCCATCTCCGGGTGCTCTGCCATATACTCGCGGATGACCTTGACCGTGTCATCGCTCGAGCAGTCGTCGCACATGACGACTTCATAGTCCTTGAACCTCTGCCTTCTGATGGCATCGAGGGATCTTCTGGCATATCTTGCGTAGTTGTAGCATGTGAAGGTGACGCTGATGAAGGGCTCGCCCTCTACGGGAGTCCTGTTAAGAGCTGCATCTATGTTGAGATCTTCAGTGATGACCTCGTTCTTGGTCTTGTCGCCCTTGTCATCCTTGCTCTTGAATGCCCAGAGCTTGTTGAGCAGGAAGTTGACCGGGATGCTGATCACAAGGTTAAGAAGGGGCGCGATCAGCTTGTGGACGTGAAGGACATCTACCCACAGCCACGAGAGCACTGCCGCCAGGATTATTCCGGTAAAGGCATATGAGCAGTAGGTCTTAATGAGTGCCGTGAACCAGTTCCTCTTCTGGCCGTCCTTCAGGGTGAACACGAGTCTGTTGTTCCAGTAGAATGACCAGAGAACGCTGAGAGTGAATGATACCGCGATGCCTATCATGACATCGGGAGAGAATACGAATGTTCCAATGGAAGCCTGCTGCGACAATACCGTCGGAGCGAGCAGAAGGATCGTCAGGGCATTGAGACAGTATGAGATGACCGTGTTGGTAACGCCCACCAGGCAGAACTTGATGAACTGGAGCAGCGATTCCCACTGCTTCTCGGTAAGCTCTTTATGAAACAGTTTCAGAAAAGGATTGAAAACCGCTCTGATAAGTCTGTCGATAAAATTCATTATGCCTGATCCTTTGAAATATAAACCGAATTATTATAACCGTGCGTATCAGTTTCGGTCAATTGTACAGATAGAATTATAATAATATATATGATAAACTCGCAACGGTTGAAAATAACAAAAGATATACAAGAGGTTTTCCCATGCTTATCAAAGTTTCAGATTATGTGATCAAAAGGCTTGAAGAGACCGGCGTAAAGCATATGTTCATGCTCCCGGGCGGCGGTGCGATGCATCTGAACGACTCACTCGGCAAGAGCGAGAAGATCCAGTTCGTCTGCTCACAGATGGAGATGGGCGCTGCGATCGCGGCAGAAGCTTATGCCAGGGTCAACAACTGCCTCGGCCTTCTCATGGTAACGACAGGCCCCGGCGGAACGAATGCCATCACCGGCATCGCAGGTGCATTCCAGGAGTCAACTCCTATGTTCGTCGTATCCGGCCAGGTCAAGAGACTCGATATGATCAGAGACCAGCACTTAAGACAGCAGGGCATGCAGGAGCTCGATATCGTATCGGTCGTAAAGCCCATCACGAAGTATGCTGCTCTCGTAGACCAGCCGAACCTCATCAGATATCACGTGGAGCGTGCGCTCTATGAAGCGACACACGGCAGGAAGGGACCTGTCTGGATCGATATCCCGCTGGATGTCCAGGCATCCATGGTAGAAGAGGACGAGCTCGTAGGATATGAGCCTTTCGAAGCCCCCGCGAGATCCCTCGACAAGCTCTGCCTGCAGATAATCGAGAAGATCAACAAGTCGGAGCGTCCCGTTATCCTCGCAGGAAGCGGCATCCGCCACGCAGGTGCGATCGAGGATTTCGCGAAGCTCGAAGCTGCTCTCGGCATCCCCGTCCTCACCACATGGAACGGTCTTGATCTCGTTCCCGAGAACGATCCGCTCTACTTCGGAAGACCGGGCGGTCTGGGTCACAGATATGCTAACTTCATCCAGCAGAACTCAGACCTGTTCATGGCTATCGGCGCAGGCATGAACCTTCTGCAGACAGGTTATAATTTCGACGGCTTTGCAAGAGAAGCGTTCAAGGTCATCGTCGACATCGACCCGAACGAGCTCATGAAGATCAACGTACGTCCCGATATCCCGGTATGCGGCGACGCAGGCGAGTTCATCAGGACTCTGCTCAAGTATCAGGACCGCATCGAGAAGAAGGACAGATCCGCATGGCTCGATTACAGCAGAAGACTCAAGGAGAAGTATCCGATGGTCACCGAGGACTGCTGGCAGGAGAAGGACTTCGTCAACACATACTGCCTCGTGGATACCATCTCGGATCTCATGCAGCCTGACGACGTCTATGTATCCGGAAGCTCCGGATCCTCCATCGATATCTCCATGCAGGCATTCAAGGTCAAGAAGGGCCAGAGAGTATTCTGCACCAAGCGCCTTGCATCAATGGGTTACGGTCTGCCTTCCACGGTAGGCGCATGCCTTGCTGCCAACGGCGCGAGAACATGCTGCGTCACGGGCGACGGCGGAGTCGTAATGAACATCCAGGAGCTCGAGACCATCCACAGACTGAACCTGCCCATCAAGCTGTTCATCATCCGCAACAAGGGTTACGGCGCGATCAAGGCAACACAGACAAACATCTTCAACAAGCACTTTGTCGCATGCGATCCCGAATCAGGCCTCACGATCCCTGACATCGGAGCCATCGCGAGAGCATACGGCTTCAAGACAGTTGCCATCAACAACAACTCCGAGCTTAAGGATAAGGTCACGGAAGTGCTCGAATCAGAAGGACCCGTCGTATGTGAGGTATTCACTCCGATCGGACTTACCGCAAGACCGAAGCAGGTATCCTACAAGAACAGCAAGGGTCAGATGGAGTCACTCCCTCTCGAATACATGAACCCGCCGCTCCCGGAAGACGAGTTCAACGAGAATATGATAATTCCTCTCTTCGAGAAGAATTAAGGTTCTGCCCGTTGGGCTATAATAGATAGGGAAAATATTAAAGGAAGAGGTTTTAACCATGTCCAAACAAATCGAATTATTAGACTGCACGCTGCGTGACGGATCCTACATCACCGGTTCCGAGTTCGGAGCAGCTGCCATCAAGGGAATCATCAAGAAGATGCAGGATGCCCACATCGAAGTCATCGAGTGCGGCTGGCTCAAGGATAAGGAGTATAAGGAAGGCACAACATACTTCCACGTTCCTTCCGACCTCGAGAAGTATCTCATCGACAAGCAGGAAGATGCCGTCTACGTCGCCATGATCGACTGGGACAGATATGACACTTCCGCACTGCCTCCGTATGACGGCAAGTCGATCGACGCCATCCGCGTTGTCTTCCCTCACGGAAAGCACAAGGAAGGAATGGAAGTCGGCAAGAAGATCCGCGAGAAGGGCTATAAGGTCTATCTTCAGGCTGCAAACACACTGTCCTACAGCAATGAGGATCTCTATGATCTCGCACAGTGCATCAATGAGTTCAAGCCTGTGGCAGTATCCATCGTAGATACTTTCGGTGCTATGTATCCGGAAGACCTGGAAAGGATCTCCACAGTCCTCGATGCTTATGTCGACAGAGACATCAAGCTCGGATTCCACTCACACAACAACCAGCAGCTGTCATTTGCTCTGTCGATCAAGTTCGTCGAGCTCATGAAGAAGTTCGGAAGAGGCGGCATCGTTGATGCGAGCCTCTGCGGAATGGGACGCGGCGCAGGCAATACAACAACAGAGCTCATCACGAGCTATCTGAACCAGAAAGAGCACGGCGACTACGACATGAACGCAGTCTTAGATGCCATCGACATGTACATGGAAGAGTTCAAGGAGAAGTTCGAATGGGGCTACTCCACTCCCTACTTCATCGCCGGCATGTATCAGACTCACGTCAACAATGTTGCTTACCTTCTTAAGAATCACCGCACGAATTCGCGCGACATGAGGAACATCTTCGCATCCCTCAGCACAGAGGAGAGAAGACATTACGATTATGACCTGCTCGAGAACAAGTATCTCGAGAACCAGGGAAGGATCGTTGACGATGCTGCTGCGATCGAAGAGCTCAAGAGCAAGTTCGCAGACCGTAAGATCCTCCTTCTTGCTCCCGGCAAGTCCATCATCGAGGAAGAAGCAAAGATCAAGCAGTTCATCGCAGAGAACAACCCCATTGTCATCGGTGTAAATGCATACTGCGACAAATACGATTACGACTACCTCTTCTTCACCAATTCCGTTCGTTATGAGTATGCGAAGGATGTATACGGTGATAAGCTGAGCGGCATCTCCAAGATCCTTCTGTCCAACATTACTTCAGAGGCTTCTGAAGGTGCGGCAGTCATCAACTTCAACAGCGTTATCAAGAGAGGCTGGGAGCACTTCGACAATGCGATGATCCTCGCCCTCAGACTCACCGGCAGGATCAAGCTGCCTGAAGTAAACGTAGCAGGCTTCGACGGCTTCAAGACCTCTTACAACGAGAGCTATGCCGACCTGGCTCTCCCTACCCTCAATCCTGACGGAAAGTGGGATGAGCTCAACGAAGAGATCAAGGACATGTTCGCTGACTACAAGGCTTCCGTAGACGGCAAGCAGAAGATCAACTTCCTTACAGAGAGCTACTTCAATGAGTGATAACAAGACTTATTCCTGCCTGCTGTTCGATATGGACGGCACGATCGCGGATACATCCGAAGGCATCTATAACGGCCTGAGGTATATGGCGCTGAAGATCGGTATACCCGCTCTGCCCGAAGATGTCATGCACACCTTTCTGGGACCTCCGCTCATCGGATCTCTCATGAGGGCTTACGGCATGACGGAAGATGAGGCGGTCGTTGCCGTTAAGATCTACCGTGAATACTATTCCAAGACCGGAGTCATGGAGTGCAATCCCTACCCCGGTTTCTGCAAGATGATAAGAGCACTCAAGGATGCCGGCGTGAAGGTCTTTGTCGCCACATCCAAGCCCACTCCCTTCGCAGAGCAGATCGTGGAGAAGTTCGGCATCAAGGACTGCTTCGAGGCTGTTATCGGAAGCAATATCGACAATACCAGGACGAAGAAGGCCGAAGTCATTCAGTACATCCTGGACACTTACGGACTTGATAAGGAAGACTGTCTGATGATCGGAGACAAGAGCAATGATATCGACGGCGCTAGAGCCTGCGGTATCGATTCACTCGGTGTCACATACGGCTTCGGTTCTGTCGAAGAGATCGAAGGCGCGAACCCGACATATACGGTCGCAAGTCCCGAGCAGATCCTACCTTACGCAGGAGTGTGAATATGAGAAGAGCAATGCTTACCGGCGCGACAGGCGCCATCGGACTGGCACTTATCAAGGAACTCATTGGTGACGGAGTCGAGGTACTCGTTCTCTGCCACAAGGGTTCCAAGAGGATCGACCGCATTCCGGTAAGCCCGCTCGTGGAGCTTAAGGACTGTTCCCTGGATGACCTTGCAGGTCTTACGAACGATACCGGCAAGGAATATGATGTGTTCTATCATTTCGCGTGGGCAGGTACCACAGGTGATGCCCGTAACGACATGCCCCTGCAGAATCAGAACGTTAAGTATGCCTTAGATGCCGTCGAGTGTGCGGCAAGGTTCGGCTGCAAGAGGTTCGTCGGCGCAGGTTCGCAGGCGGAATACGGCAGGGTCGAAGGCACACTGAAGCCTGATACTCCCGCTTTCCCTGAGAACGGCTACGGTATGGCAAAGCTCTGCGCAGGCCAGATGACAAGGATCCGCGCGCACCAGCTCGGTATGGAGCATGTATGGCCCAGGATATTAAGCGTTTACGGTCCCTTTGACGGTGAAGCATCGATGGTGACTTCCACGATAAGGAAGCTCCTGGAAGGCGTTAAGCCCTCCTTTACCAAGGGCGAGCAGAAGTGGGATTACCTTTATTCCGTTGATGCGGGCAAAGCGTTCAAGCTCATCGGCGAGAAAGGCAGAGACGGTGCGGTCTATCCGCTCGGCGGCGGCACTGCAAGACCTCTTGCCGATTACATCATGATGATGAGAGATGCTGCCAACCCGGATGCTGAACTGGGTCTCGGAGATATCCCCTACGGCGACAAGCAGGTCATGTATCTGTGCGCAGACATAAGTGACCTTACCCGCGATACGGGATGGGTGCCTGAGACTGATTTCGAGACGGGTATCGCGAATACCGTAGCCTGGTTAAGAGGCTGAACTTTCCGCTGTTTTATCCTTCTTATGAGTCCTGATGAAGTTTATCAGGATATCTGCCATCAGCACTACTGACATGATGATCGCTGTCCAGCAGATGACCATGGTGTTCCTGTCGTAGTACGGCCTGAGCTCGTGGAATATTCCCGTGGGAAGCGGTGCGAGCATTATGGTCAGGAAAGCTGCATAAACATAGTCGATGAGCTTCAGCGGTCTGTCCACGATGAAGAAGAACAGCCACGGGATGACCATGAAGATTATCATGTACTTTCCGCAGTTCTCGACGAGGCCCAGCATGGACAGCGAGAGCAGTGCGGACATCTTCCATCTGTTCTCTATCTTCTTGTCGACCAGGAAGAACGAGACGATAAGGCAGGCTGCAGCTACCATTCCGGCAAAGGTGAGCCAGCGGTGATAACCGGTAGAACCAAGTAAGAGGAAGCTTACGCCGTTGGAGAAAGATATTCCGTAGTTCTCCGTCTCCTTGAACTTGCCGATGGCACTGAGCATGTTCTTAACAGCTTCGATGCCTCCGAAGAAGATGAACGGCCCGACTGCGAATACGATGCCGTAGATGACCGTGCGAACGGCTTCCTTGATCCTCTTGTCCCTTATCAGCATGAGACCGAATATCGCGGGATAGAGCTTGATCGCGGCAGACAGCGCCAGACAGATATAGCCGACTTCCCTGAGCCATGCGCGCTCGTCATCGTAGCAGATGAAGTAGAGCAGCAGGAATACGAACGAATAGATGATGATGTTGCCTCTCTCGAAAGCAAACAGCACCGGTGTGCTCAGCATCATCGCCATCGTTATCGCCATCTTCTCAAAGTATCCGCGCTTACTCAGGGGCTTCTGCATCGCACCCAGGAACAGGATTATGAAGAACAGGAAGAACAGAAGAAGCGAGAACTGGATCTCCTGGAATCCTCTTATGCGGAAGCCGCCCCTCGTAGTCCACGGCTTGAGGTAAGAACTGCCGGGGATGAGCGAACCGAAGAACTTAAATATCAGGCAGCACAGAGGCGGGTAGATTACGTCGTGCTCATAGGGACCGTACATGGCATCGTAGACGCTGTTGTAGAAGTCCATGAACGTATCCGCCCTGTCGAACGGACGCCAGAAGAAAATGTTCCCGAACTTGAATCCGGGATCCTTCAGGCTCCAGATCATAAACACTGCGAATGAGAGTAATATCAAAAACGCCGACAATAGCTGTAAGCGCTTTGCCGGCATAATTTTGTTAAGCTTCTCTTCAAGCTTCAGCTTCGTCTTCATCGAAGTTAAGTCTCTCCTCCTCGATTACAAGAGGTCTGTTCATGATGCGCTGGTTCATGCTCATGATGTACTCGCCAATAAAACCGAGGAACAACATGATGACTCCGCCAAAGAAGAATATACCGATGACGACAGGAGCCTGTCCTGCCTGGAAACCGTACCAGTCAACGAGCTTCATAACAAGATAGATGAGACCTATCAGGAAGCTGAAGAATGCGATGACCGCACCTCCGAATACTCCGAGTCTCAGACCAAACTTGGTATACGTTGTTATCGACTGCATTGCGGCATCGTAGAGAGTGTACCAGTTGTTGTGTGTCTTGCCCGCGCGGCGCTTGGGCTGCTCGTACTCGACTTCGCATCTCTTGTAGCCGAGCTCGGCAACAACGCCTCTGATGAACGGGATCGGATCGTGCAGATCACGAAGTACCTGTACGAATGACTTGTCATAGAGACCGAAGCCCGTAAACTGCTCGATCATCTCGACGTCGGACATCTTCTTCATCATCTTGTAGTAAACGGATCTCAGGAAATAGATCAACGGGTTCTCTTTGGATGAAGTCTTGATCGCACTTACGATCATGTATCCCTCTTCCCACTTCTTGACGAATGTGGGGATGAGTTCCGGCGGATCCTGGAAGTCGCAGCACATGGTTACAGTGCAGTCACCCGTTGTCTGAAGGATGCCGTAGTAAGGAGAATTGAACTGTCCGAAGTTCCTTACGTTGAATATAGCCTTGATCCTGGGATCGTTCTTGCACATCTCGCGCAGATAGACCCTTGTCGCATCAGTGGAGCAGTTATCGATGAAGAGGATCTCGTAGTCGTAATTGGACAGATCCCTCTCGAGTACTTCCTTAACTGCCGCAGCTATCTCCCTGACATTCTCTTCTTCGTTGTAGCAGGGGATCATGACACTTATCTTTTTCATTATGCGTTAACCGCCTCGATTATAGTCTTTGCCATATAGTCGATCATCTCATCAGTCATTCCGGGATATACGCCTACCCAGAATGTGTTGTTCATGATGTAATCCGTATTCTTAAGCTCGCCGGATACGCGGTACTTGTTAGTGCCTCTGATCTGGTCGAAGCAGGGATGTCTTGTGAGGTTGCCCGAGAACAGGAGTCTTGTCTGGACGTTGTGGTCCTCGATGTACTTTGTTACTTCGTTACGTGTGTGCTTGGAACCCTCGGGTACTGTAATGAGGAATCCGAACCATGACGGACGGCTGCCTTCTGCGGGCTCAGGAAGGATGACCTGATCTGCGATGGGAGCGAGAGCTGCCTTCAGTCTGTCCCAGTTGTGTCTTCTTCTCTCGATGAAGGAAGGGAACTTCTTGAGCTGCTCAACGCCTACAGCTGCCTGCAGGTCTGTGACCTTGAGGTTGTAGCCGAAGTGGCTGTATACATACTTGTGATCGTATCCGTGAGGAAGCTCGCCGTAATCGCCGTCGAATCTGTGTCCGCAGAAGTTATCGTGGCCGGACGGGCAGATGCAGTCCCTTCCCCAGTCACGGTATGACAGGATCATGCGGTTAAGGAGCGGGTTGTTTGTGTATACGGCACCGCCCTCACCCATTGTCATGTGGTGCGGAGGATAGAACGAAGATGTTCCGATATCGCCCCATGTGCCGGTGAATCTTGTCTCGCCGTCAATGGTGTACTGTGAACCCAGAGCATCGCAGTTATCTTCAACGAGCCAGAGGTTGTGCCTGTCGCAGAACTCCTTAACTGCCTTGATGTTAAAGGGGTTGCCGAGTGTATGTGCGATCATTACCGCCTTGCACTTCTCGGAATATGCCGCCTCGAGCGCTTCAGCGTCGATGTTGTACTGAGGGATCGTAACGTCTACGAATACCGGTACTGCGCCATACTGGATAGCAGGTGTAACTGTTGTGGGGAAGCCTGCTGCAACCGTGATGATCTCATCGCCGGGAAGGATCTGTCTGTCACCCAGCTCAGGTGCGGTAAGAGCCATGAAAGCGATGAGGTTCGCAGAAGATCCGGAGTTAACGAGGTGAGCGAACTTTACGCCGATCCACTCAGCGAAGTTCTTCTCGAACTCATCGGAGAATCTTCCCGTTGTGAGCCAGAAATCGAGCATTGCATCCGTGAGGGAGCACATCTCCTTCTCGTCAAATACTCTCGATGCATAGGAGATCCTGTCGCCTTCCTTGAAGTCGTCCTTCTTCTCCTTGAAGTCGTGATAGTACTCAGCTACGAGAGCCTTGATCGCTTCTCTTGCTTCAGCTTCATTCTTCCACTCTGCCATAATACAAAAGTCTCCTTAAAACTTTAATTGACTAAGATATTCGCCTATCTGCCTGTCCATCTCGGCAGGGATATCACCGTCTGCGAGCCAGACCTTGGAGAACTCTACGGTCTTCTCAATGCCTTCCTTGATGTGCCATGTGGGCTGCCATCCGAAGGTCTTCTTGATCTTGTCGCAGTTGAGCCTTAAGAATCCCGCCTCGTGAGGAGCGTTCGCCTCAGACTTGTTCTCCCATGCGAATCCGTCACCCCACGCTTCGCAGAACATATCCGCGAGAGTTCCTGTGGTAACGCAGTCGCAGTCATCCGGACCGACATTGTAATAGTCCTGATACTTCGGGTCAAGTTCCTGCTCCATGGCAATCGTCATATAGATCGCGAGGGGCTCCAATACATGCTGATAAGGTCTTACCGAATAAGGATTCCTTACTTCGAGCTTCCTGCCTGCTGCTGCAGCCCTTACGCTGTCGGGAATGATCCTGTCGTTTGCAAAATCACCGCCGCCGATCACGTTGCCTGCACGTGCGGTTGATACAGTGATGAATCTCTCGCCGCCTGCGAGCATCGGATCGAAGAAAGATCTCTTATAGCTGTGCGTAACGAGCTCGCTGCAGCTCTTGGAATTCGAATACGGATCGTATCCGTCGAGCATCTCGTCTTCCCTGTAGCCTTCTTCGCGCTCTTCGTTCAGATATACCTTGTCGGTAGTAACGTTAAGAACGCTCTTGACGGAATCCACGATGCGGACGCACTCGAGGAGGTTGACCGTACCCATTACGTTCGTCTCGTATGTATACTTGGGATCCTTGTAGGAATCTCTTACGATGGGCTGAGCTGCGAGATGGAATACGATCTCAGGCTCGAACTCCTTAAATGTCTCAAGGAGCTTGTCATAGTCGCGGATGTCGCCTATGATGCTCGTCATCTTACCCTCAAGGCCCGCCATGTCAAAGAGCGCGGGATCCGTCGGGGGATTAAGGCTGTAGCCGCATACGATGGCGCCGCTGTTTACGAGCATTCTCGCAAGCCAAGTTCCCTTGAAGCCCGTGTGACCTGTGAGCAGAACCTTTCTGCCCTTATACCAGCTGAAATCTCTCATGAATCAGTCTTCCCACTTCTTCCACGGAGCATGCCCCGTCTCAAGATATTTGTTGAGCAGTATCTGCTCACGCTGAGTGTCCATGCACTGCCAGAAGCCTTCGTGCATGTAGCTCATAAGCTGACCCTCGGAAGCAAGCCTCTCAAGGGGCTCCTTCTCAAGGACAGTAGCATCGCCGTCGATGTAATCGAATACCGCCGGCTCGAAAACCATATACCCTGCATTGATCGGGGCACCGTCCACGGCATTCTTCTCACGGAAGGACTGTACGGTATTGCCTACGATATCAAGGACGCCCTTGTCCTGCTTCATGGTAACTGCCGTGAGCGTAGCGAGCTTGCCGTGCTCCTTGTGGAACTCGACGAGCTTGTTGATGTCAACATCGCAGACACCGTCGCCGTATGTCATCATGAATGTCTCGTTGCCGACATAGGGCTGGATGCGCTTGATCCTTCCGCCCGTCATGGTATGAAGTCCCGTATCAACGACCGTGACCTTCCAGGGCTCGGCGCGCTTGTTGTGGACTATCATCTTGTTGTCATTGGCAAAATCGAATGTGACATCTGATGTGTGAAGGAAGTAATCTGCAAACCACTCCTTGATAACATGCTGCTTATAGCCGGCACAGATAACGAATTCGTTGAATCCATAGTAGGAATATTCCTTCATGATGTGCCAAAGGATGGGCATTCCGCCGATCTCTATCATCGGCTTGGGTTTATACTCTGACTGCTCTGCAAATCTGGTGCCGAAGCCGCCTGCAAGAAGAACTACTTTCATTCTGCGCTTATACCCCCTAATAAATATAAGTAATATACCATAAGGGCGATAAAAGATTAAGCACAAAAATAGGGTCAAACAAGGGCATTTGAGCCAATCTTGTTTATCAAAAAGCGAATATATCTATTAAGTATTCTATCGAAGATTAATTTGACTAATTTACGCGAACGGAAAAAGTAGGGGGATTAAGAGGCCCTGAAGAGGAGGTTTTCGGGCGCAGGATGTGCCGCAAAACCTTGATATATAAGGGTTTGCCGATATCTGCCCCCGTCGCGGTCCTTCTGCCCGATCAAGTCTTAAAAGTCATTTGATTTTAAAACAGCGTTATTGAATTGTCCTGCAAAATAAACTATACTTCAGGTACTTAAACAAGACATTTTTCTATTCCTATTATCCCCATATTTGCGGCCGTCCTACCCGGGACGGCTGCTACATTTTTGGGCAGACGATTATAAAACGACCTGCAAACTTAACGAAAACGCGTTAAAATATTCTCATGAAGATCTGTACGTTCATTGGGGATATGTATAGGGATTACTCCCTCTCGATAATCAAGAACATCAGCACCTATGCCGAAGAGAAGGGGCACAGGGTGGATTTCTACGGCAACTGCTCCATCCCTACCATAAACCCCATCCAGGTCATCGGTTATAAGAGCATCCTTCATGTACCCAACTTAAATGATTATGACGGCATCATCATCTGCCATGACACGATCAACCACACGGGTATGGGTAAGGAGCTCATCGATAATCTCCTTGCAGATCCCGATTCGCCCCCGGTAGTCTGCATCAGAGCGGAGATCAACGGTTTCTATAATGTCGTTCCCGATAACAGGGCGATGATGCACGATATAGCAGAATACGTCATCTCCAAGTGCAAGACCGGCGATATCGGATTTGTCACGGGAAGAGATGACCTGGTCGATTCATCGGAGAGAAGAGCGGGCTTTGACGACGCCATGCGCGAAGCCGGATACGAAGTCTCGGAAGACAAGGTCTTCCACGGCAATTACTGGATAGACAAAGGTCCCGAGATGGCGGACTTCTTCATAAGAGAAGACAAGTCCCTCCCCGAAGCAGTTATCTGCTCCAACGACTACATGGCCATAGCGCTCATCGATGAACTCATCGCTAGAGGCTATTCGGTCCCGGAAGACATACTGGTCAGCGGCATTGATAATCTGACTGAAGCATCCGACCACATTCCTTCGATCACTACCATAGAGATCTCGAACAGGGACCTCGCATATTCGGCGATGGAGCTTCTCGAGAAGATCGATTCAGGAGAGAATCCCGATATCGTCATAACCGTCTCCGGCAACATATTCCCGAGAGAGAGTACCGGTGATGTGGATACCGCCAGAGACATATTCAAGGTCTTAAGAGACCTCAAGCTGTCCAAGGTAACTACGATAGAAGCCTTAAGACAGTTCTCCCTCCTGGCTTCATCCTTTGAGTCCGCGCTGACAAGGGAAGCTTCGATCGGCGTAACGCTCGATAACCTGAGGAAGCTCCCGAGCGTCAGGGGATGCTACCTGTGCAGATACAGGGAGAATGACAGGGAACTGGCAGGATATTTCGAAGACAAAGGAGAGACCAAGATCCCTCTGATGCCTTTCCCGAGCGACAGGCTCCTCCCCGAAGGGTTCAGGGACGACCGTATCGGATCTCTGATATTCCTGCCTCTGTCGCATATGAACATGGCTTACGGATATGCTGTCTTGGATGTCGACATGACCGAGCACTTCTTCATCAATGAAGCGATCGAATTCATCTTCATGCAGGCCGGTCAGATAATAAACAGGCTCGAGCTCCATCAGAAACTCTTCGGTATCGCGGATATCATGGATCTCTATACCAAGGATCCCCTCACCGGCATCATGAACAGACGAGGCTTCGAGACAAAACTGTCCGAGAACTTCGACAGCAAGGGTCACAAGCTCCGCGAGCTCGCCATTGTCTCGATCGATATGGATGAACTCAAGTATATCAACGATACATTCGGACACAGTGCGGGTGACGAGGCGATCAAGTCGCTTGCAAGATGCATCGACAATGCGCTGAAGTCCGGCGAGTTCGTTGCGAGGATGGGCGGAGATGAATTTGCCGCCGTCATAACCCTGAACGAAGTGGGCAGAGTCGGCCAGTTCATCAGGACCGTCCGCAACAACATCCGCGAGATCAACGAGTCAGGTGCCAACCCCTATGAGCTCGGCGCGAGCATAGGAACCTGCGAACTTACCGAGTGGAACGAACTCATCGAGTGCATCAACAAGGCAGACAAGGCCATGTATCTCGAGAAGAAGGCGAAGAAGAAGCACCGCAGATGACCGCGGCCGCATAAAGGATTCAGACAACAAAAACGTCCCGCAAACCTGCGGGACGCTTTGTTGTTTTACCAAGTCTTATAACTTACTTGTTGGCGAATGCCTTCTCGCAAGTCTCAGCGAGGTCAGCGCTTGTGAGCTTGTAAGCTTCGAGGAGCGCCTTAGGTGTGCCGGACTGACCGAACTGATCATTAACGCCGAATCTTACGACCTTGCAGGGAGCCTCTTCGCAGACAACTTCGCTGACTGCGCCGCCGAGACCGCCGTTGATCATGTGCTCTTCAGCAGTAACGATGAGGCCTGTCTCCTTAGAAGCTGCGATGATAGCTTCACGGTCGATGGGCTTGATGCAGAACATATCGATAACGCGTGCTTCGATGCCCTTAGCCTTGAGCAGCTCAGCTGCCTCGAGAGCTTCCTGAACCATCATGCCGCAAGCGATGATCGTAAGATCCTTACCGTCCTTGAGCTGGTTAGCCTTGCCGATCTGGAAAGGAACGTCCTGACCGAACTCGCCGTATACATCAGCAACCTTCATTCTTCCGAGTCTTACATAGAAAGGTCCGTAAGTCTCAGCTGCTGCCTTGATCGCCATTCTTGTCTGAGCTGCATCAGAAGGGCAGAGAACTGTCATGTTGGGGAATGTTCTCATGATAGCGAGATCTTCGAGACACTGGTGTGAAGCACCGTCCTCACCTACCGTAAGACCTGCGTGTGTAGCGCATACCTTTACGTTGAGGTTAGGATAGCAGACAGAGTTCCTGACCTGCTCACAAGCTCTCTCCGAAGCGAAGATAGCGAATGAGGAACAGAATACTGTCTTGCCGCATGTTGAGATACCTGCTGCTGTGGTAACCATGTTGCCCTCAGCGATACCCATATCGAAGAATCTGTCGGGATAAACCTTCTTGAAGTCTCCTGTCTTTGTGGAGCCTGCAAGGTCAGCGTCGAGAACGACTACCTTGGTATCTGCTCCTACTTCAGCAAGCGCCTTGCCGTAAGCTTCTCTTGTTGCCATATCTGCCATAGTAATTACACCTCCAGAGCCTTGATAGCGGCATCCAGTTCGGTAACCGCATTTGCATATTCTTCGTCGTTAGGGTTCTTGCCGTGCCAGCCCGGGTTATCCTGCATGAAGGATACGCCCATACCCTTGTGTGTCTTTGCTACGATGAAGAAAGGCTTGCCGGAACCTGCGTTAGCCTTGAAGTCATTGACAGCTGCATCGATCTGCTGGAAATCGTGTCCGTCGATAACGCGTGTCTCATAGCCGAATGCCTTAGCCTTAGCCTCGATATCGCCGATGTTCATGACCTTCTCGACTTCGCCGTCGATCTGAAGTCCGTTCTTGTCGAGGATAACGCAGAAGTTGTCGAGCTTATAGTGAGCGCCTGCCATGAGTGCTTCCCATACCTCGCCTTCCTGCATCTCACCGTCGCCGAGGACTGTGTATACCTTGTAGTCTGTCTTATCGAGGTGCTTTGCGTTGATAGCCATACCGCAAGCAGCTGCGATTCCCTGACCGAGGGAGCCTGTGCTCATCTCGATACCCTTGAGCTCGTTCATGCAGGGATGGCCCTGGAGCTTGGAGCCGAGTGCTCTGAGCTTAGGCATGTCGTTTATATCAAAGAAACCCTTGAGACCCAGCACGGAGTAAAGTGCGGGTGCGCAGTGTCCCTTAGACAGAACGAACCTGTTGCGCTTCGGATCATCAATGTTCTCAGGTGATACCTCCAGAGCATTGTTGTAGAGATAAGTGAGAATATCTGTGCATGAGAGAGATCCACCCGGATGTCCGCTCTTAGCGCGATAAACTGCTTCAATTACCCACCTGCGGACGTTAGCCGCAAAAAGCTTCAGCTTTTTTTCCTCTTCCTGTGTCACGTTTCTTAATTCCTTCCTTTCAGATTATTTGAATAGGTGCGCCGTCCTTGACGTATATTCTTCTTACACGTTTTCCGACTACGCACGTAATCTCGTAATTTATGGTCCCTATGCAGTCCGCCAGCTCGTCTGCAAGCCTGTCCTTGCCGAAGACCATGACTATGTCTCCTACCTTAGGGCGCCTGGTAAGTGCCGTCGTATCGACCATGCACATATCCATGCAGACATTTCCTATTATAGGGCATCTGACGCCGTCTACAACCAGTTCGAAACCGTTGGACAGTCTTCTCGACAATCCGTCGGCATATCCGATGCCTACCGTCGCGACCTCAGTCTCGCCTTCCGCCCTGAAGTGTCTTCCGTAGCTTACGGAATCACCCGCGGCGATCCTCTTGACGTGTATGACCTTCGCATACCATGTCATGACGGGCTTAAGGTCAAGCTTTACCGGCGGCTCGGGACATCCGGGCGGCATCAGGCCGTAGAGGATGATGCCTGCTCGCACGAGGTCCAGGTGCATCCCGGGGAATCTCATGATGCCCGCACTGTTGCAGATGTGCCTCTTCTCAAAATGTATGCCCTTCGCTTCCAGAGACTCTATCTGGCTGATAAAGTCCTCATACTGCTGACGCGTATACTCGTCGTCATCGGTATCGGCGACCGCGAAATGCGAGAACACTCCGTAGGGAACTATCCCGGGGAGCTTGCAGCACCTGACGATCTCTTCGGTATCAGAACCGTCGGCCTTGAATCCGATCCTTCCCATTCCGGTATCGAGCTTGAAGTGACACCTTATGGTCTTGTTCTGGCTTACCGCCTCCTCCGACAAAGCTTTCGCTATATCGTATGAGTAGACTGCCTGGTCTATCTCATATCTGACCGCATCGGCATAACGGCTCTTGTCCGTATATCCGAGAGTCAGCATCGGAGCCGTGATCCCGCGTCTCCTCAGATCGACCGCCTCATCCATGGTGGCAAGGCAGAGACCTGCAGCTCCGCAGTCCAGAAGAGTCTTGGCTACCTCATAGGCTCCGTGTCCGTAGGCATCAGCCTTGACGACAGCCATGATCCCCGCAGAAGGGGATGTCACCTTCCTGATCTCAGCAAAGTTATGCTCGAGGGCAGAGAGATCGATCTCCACACAGGAACGGTCATAATAGTCAGAACACCAGTTATCTTCCAAATGATCCATGTTAACCAATTACCTGCCTGAATGCTTCCGGGAAGAATTCCGCAATATCTGATGGAATCATTGCGTATTTCCCGTATTTGTCGGCGGCAAGTCTTCCGGCCAGGGAATGGATCCTTACCGAAGCCTGACAGACCTCTTCGGGGATCTGTCCGAACTGTGCGAGAAGCCCTGTTACAAGTCCTGCGAGGACATCGCCGGACCCGCCTTTGGCAAGGCCGCTGTTCGCAAATTCGCCACCGCTATAATAAATACTTCCATCTTTTGACGCTACACGCGGGTTGCTGTTTTTATATATCAGGATGCAATTATTGCTAATTGCAAATTCCGATACGGCTTTGTCAGTCTCAGCCTCGTCCGCGCCGTCCTTAGTTATGCCTGCAAGCCTTGCGAATTCCCCGACATGAGGAGTAAGGACCGCAGGTGTCTTCCTGTCCCTGAGAAGGCCGTAATAGTAGGTCTTGTTGCCTGCCATCGCGGTGAGCGCACCTGCATCAAGCACGAGATTGTCCGCATAACGGAGCGCCTGGTCGAGAGCGATCTTAAGATACGGATCGTCGGGAGGCATTCCGGGGCCAATGAGGACTGCGCCTCTCGTCCCGAAGAATGAATCCAGCATCCTGACGGTCTCAGCTTCAGAACCGTCCCTTGGTGACAGAAGCGCGCAGGGAAGATTTGCTCTTACCGCATCGAGGGTCTTCTCATCGGAGCATACCCTGACCAGACCGCAGCCAGATCTTAATGCGCTGCCTGCAGCGAGAACGGCGGCACCGGTCATATACTCAGAGCCTGCGATCAGCGTCGCGGTCCCGAAAGTATTCTTATGACCATTGTCGTCCCTTCCGGCCAGAAAACCGAATCTGTCCGGGATCCTCGTCTCAGCCATTTTTCTCCTCGTCCCTGTTTGGTATCAGTGTCTCGTTGTTGATGGACTTGATGTCGTTGATGTCGAACGGCGTCTCCTGATATACGTAATAGTTCAGCCAGTTGGTGTACATCAGTGTCGCTGAAGATCTCCACTTAAGGATGGGTTCCTTCTTGGGATCGTTGTCTCTGTAGTAATTGACCGGAAGGTCCGTATCAAGACCTGCTGCCCTGTCTCTCTTATACTCGAGATCCAGTGTCTCCTTGTCATACTCGGAGTGACCCGTTATGAATACCTGTCTTCCGTGAAGATCCGATACGGCATAGATACCGCACTCCTCAGACTCGGACAGTATCCTAAGATCTGATCTCTTCTCGATGTCCGATCTTCTGACTTCGGTATATCTCGAATGAGGAACATAGAACAGATCGTCAAAGCCCCTGAAGAGCTTGACCGGTCTTACATATGTCATCGAGTGCTCGTATACTCCGAAGACCTTCTTGTCCAGAACGTATTTTGGAATGCCGTAGTGGTAGTACAGTCCCGCAAAAGCCGCCCAGCAGATATGAAGCGTGGAATAGACGTGGGTCTTGCTCCACTCCATGATCCTCTCGAGTTCAGGCCAGTAATCTACCTCCTCGAAGGGAAGCTTCTCGACAGGCGCACCGGTGATTATCATTCCGTCGAAGAATTCGTTCTTGATATCGTCGAAGGTCCTGTAGAACTTCGTGAGGTGCTCCTGGCTTGTATGTGTTGATGTATGAGATGCCGTGCAGATGAGCTCCACGTCTATCTGGATGGGCGAGTTGGACAGAGCCCTGAGGAGCTGTGTCTCGGTGACTATCTTATTCGGCATCAGATTGAGGATGACGAGCTTCAGCGCACGGATGTCCTGCGTGAGGGCTCTGTCTTCCTCCATAACGAATATCCTCTCCTGCTCCAGAACATGTCTTGCAGGAAGATTGTTTGCAATTCTGATCGGCATATTAAGCTCCTATGAATTCATTAAGTATTGATTCGGCAGGAACCTGGGCCGGATCGACAACCGGTATCTTATTGAGGTGTGACTGCAGCTTTGCCGCCTTGTTAAGCGCAGCGGACAGATCTGCAAAGGGCTTGCCCGTCGCGGACTTCTCCATGAAGACCGAAGGCGCGATCGTTCCCTTCATCGCCTGATCCATGGCTTCGCTTATGTCATGCAGTGCCATGGGCGCGATGATAAGGCTCTCGTAAGCCAGGAAGGAGTTGATGTGGTAATCCGCACGTGTCAGATACTCGGAGTAGTACTGCTCTTCGGATCTGGTGATGAGCGGCCAGTAATCGATGGTCGCGAGGGCGTGTGCGCTCCTGTGGCGGTAATCTCTTACTATCCTTCGAAGAAGTCTTATCTCGGTGCTGTCCATCAGCTTAGAGTCGCAGTAGACGTTGCCGTAGGGCATGATGAATACTTTCGCGCAGTTGGCATCAGGCACTGCTCCCGAGATGCGCTCGGACAGGCCATGCAGACCTTCTACGACCAATACCCCGTTATTGTCCATCTCGATGGCATTCGCGGGATCACCCTCCATCTGCTTCCTTACGGTGAAGTCGAAGAAAGGCGGGATTACGCGCTCGCCTGCAAGTACAGCCTTGATATCGCCGGCAGCGCGGTCTACGTCTAATGTATCGATAGTCTCGAAGTCCGGTCTTCCGTCTCTGTCGAAGGTAAGCTCCGTCAGGCAGTAGTAGTCGTCCAGCGAGATGTGGTAACCCTTCCTTCCGCGCTTGGTAAGAGCCTCGGAAAGCCTCAATGTAAAAGTTGTCTTTCCGGAAGATGTGGGGCCGGACACAAAGATGACCCTCTTGTCAGGGTTAGAGCAGATCTCGTTGCAGATCGCATCTATCCTGTCCAAAAACAGTTTCTCGGATTCAGCTATGAACCTTGGAAGCTTCGTCTGTCCGAGACTCTCTTCGAGCTCTTCAACCGTTATGTCGAGTCTGTCTCTAAGCTCAGCCATTACATTCCTCCCGAATTACCGGACTTATCTTCTGTCCGGAATAAATCTCTTTATGATAAGTACATTCATAAGCCAGTCCCAGCAAAACTGGATCAAGCGGTAAGCGAGGTAGATGAGTCCGGGTACCGCCAATGCGATGATGATACCGAGACAGGCTACCAGCACAACGTGGACGCCGCCTGCAAGAACTCCGATTACCGTCGAGAATGATCCCGAGCTTCCGGCAAATCTCTCCGTATATGTCTCAAGAGTTCCGTTGAGATAGTCGATCAGGAAGGTCGACAGATCCGATGACTGTACCGTAAGCTTCGGCAACAGCAGGCTGACCGTATAGTCCAGGACCAGATATGAATGGAAAAATCTTTCCAATAACACTAATACTTTGCCCCACAAGGGCATTCGATAGTATCTGAAACAGATGAAGGGATTGGCTACAAACAGAAGGATGAACAGGACAAACTGGATGGCACCAAAGAGGAATATCCCCGGAAAACTCTTTCCGAGAAGATACGCATATAGGATGATGACATCGCAGAGCAAACCGTAAAGGACAAAAAGACCTATGTGCTTTCTGTTCTCAAAATCGGTGTCGCTCCAGAGCTTGCCAAGGAAAAGACCTTCGATGTAGTCCAAAACCGTCTCCTAATAAAAATAAATATAGTACGGCTTATTGTACCACAAAAAGAAGATTATATTTCAGTGTAAAAGAAAACTGCAGCCGGTGACCTTCTCGATCAGTGATCTGAGGCTGTTCCAATCCTTCGGGAAATTCTGCTCGGCACCGCTCTCGAGCTTCGTGCCGTCTTCAAATTCGATGCTGATCTTCCACTCGCCCTGCGAAGGGAACTTGCTCTCGATCGCATCGGTAAGCTTGTCGTTATATGCCATCATCCACTCGATGACGCCGATCTTCGGAAGGCTCTCTTTGATGAGGTCGCAGGCTTCATCGCTTATCGCGCGGGTGAAGTTGTTGTTCCACATGTAGTAATCGCGCCATGACATTATCTTGCGGGCAAGGTTGAACTTGACTGAATATCCTTCATTCGCGAGCGTCATTATCCTGACCTCGATGACGGCTATTGAGTTGTACTTACCGCTAAGATCCATGGCGCTCCTTGTCAGCTTATCGCGATGCCGAAGATGCTTCCTGAAGTGGATCCGACCACGATCATGCCTTCGTAGACGATAGGCGAAGCTTCGATGCAGATACCGGAGGTTGATTCCTCTGATGTTCCGACGTGCTTCACCGTCTGGAAGACCGTGATCCTTCGCTCGTCGTTGCTGAGTGCGTTGTTGGCGCTCGCATCGATCATGTGGATCTGGCCCAGGGCATCACAGATAATGATGTATGCATTCCCCTTCTCGTCGTAGAAATCCACGGGAGAACTGTAGGAATAGATGTTCATATTATATTCCCAAACGACTGTACCCAAGTCCTTGTCATATGCCACAAGTTTATTACCGCTTGCAAGACCCTTTGTCATACTAAATGAGAAAATGACAAGGTTGGAGATGCTGTACTTTCCGATGATCGGATTGCCGAGACATCCGCCGCTCTGGTCGGTCTCGGAAGTCTCTCCGTTGTAGGTATAGCAAGGTTCTGACGTCTGCCATACCGTCTCGCCGGTGAGACCGTTGATCTTATAGACATAGGCCGCGCCGGAATACTCTCCCGTGCCGCCCTGATTGTCGACTTCCGTGGCGATATAGACATACGGTATGCCGTCCTCTTCGTCGATGACAGGCGTAATGTCCGAATCGTCTCCCAGGACCTTGGTCCAGACCATCTCCAGCGTATTGAGATCGAGGCAGCACAGGTTCATCGTGTTGTCCATGAAGTAACCGTAGTTGCCGTAGCATGCGATCGAACTCTCGACACCCATGTGGTTGCTCGTATTGTCGGCAAAGATGTACTTATACGATGTGCATACCGGAGCTATGGAAATAGTCGAGCTCTCAGGTGTGTAATTCGTGTTGAGATCGAATGTGTAGATCAATCAGTTCTCGCAGGGCCAGATGAGCGTATCCGTAGCGCCGTCAATGATAGGCGACGAGTCGAACGCGTTCCAGTTGCTCCTGTAAGCACCGTCGGCAGAACCGTCGTAAGAATACAGTCTGGAACCGTCGATGAGCGAATAGATATAGAATCCGAAGGTCGTATTGTCACCGTTGTTATCCGTCTGTCCGACATAGAGCAGAGGATAGCCTCTCGGATCGAGCGCAGGCGTGCCCTTCAGGGAAGAACCGACGTAGATCGGGTCGCGCGTCATGTCGCCCGTCTGGAGATTGAAGAAATAGATATTACCGTCCAATGCCGCTACGATGACCTCTACCAGGCCCATCTGCTGCTTGGCGTTGTCGTACATGTTCATGACGGATCTCATACCGTCGGACCACTTGATGCACAGAGGCTGGCCGGTCCATCTGAGACCGGACCACTCGAAGTTCATGGTCGAAGCGAGCATCGTGCCTACGCCGTCGTATTCCCAGACCTGCGTAAGCTCACCGTTGATGAGTTCGGTATATCCGAAGGATGCACAGTTCCTGAAGTTATTACCTCTATAAGTGAATATACCCTTTGCCTGGCCGTAATATACCGGATCGCTGAACCAGATGGGCGTCTCCCTGGAGTAGTCGCCATCCACGATCGCGCCTGCAACGGCTACCTGCTCGGTTATGCCTCTTGCGGCAGGGTCGCACTCGGATACGACAGGGTATTCCGTATATGTGTTGATCGAAGCACTCTCGGGATAGAGGATGGGGTTCTGATAATCAGTAATGGGAGGTATCGGGGAAGGCGTCGGGGTGGCAACGGAGATAAAGCCGGACTCGCCCGTGGCATCGCCGGTGATCAAGGTCTCCTCTATATTGCTCCTGTTGAAATAGACAACAGCAAGGACGCCTGTAAGAATAACAAACAGCGCCGTCATAACGACTACCAGCTTCAGCGTTCCTTCATTTGGATCGCGCGAAGGCTTATAGTAACTGTTGTCGGGTTGAATGTATTGTTCCCTTTTGTTCATCAGCCCGGACCCGAAGGTCCCCCTCCAAGCTCAAAAAGTAAAACCTATTGTAACACGGCTGACACATTTACTCAATCAAGGGAATTTGCCAACTCCGTAAGCTTGGAAAGCCTGTGGCTCATGCCTGATTTGCCGATCGGGGGATCCATCATCTGGCCGAGCTCGGCTATGGATGCTCCGGGGTTTGCCAGAGCCGTCTCTGCCGCCTGTCTGAGCTCGGGAGTGAGCTTTGCCGCCTTGGGCGACTTCATTAACTTCTTTATAAGGTTATTACGGGAAGCCGCAGCGTCCGCGAGCCTCCTGGCATTGCCGTTGTCGCAGTTCATTACCCTGGCGACCTCGCCGGATACGGTCTTCTCCGCCCTGATGTTCTCGAATTCGAGCATCGCGTTGATCGCGCCGACATGGCCTATGAAGTCCGACACCATGTCTCCGGTCTTGAAGTAGAGCGCCGTGAACCCGTCCCTTTCCTTGAGGATGGGCTCGATGTCCCATCTGGCGAGCATCCCCTCGCAGAGCCTTACTATGGCGGCATTCTCGAGATGGAACTCGATGCGGTAGCTCTTTACCGGGTCAGAACAGTACCCGGAAGCCAGGAACACCCCGCGCATGAAGCCTTCGGAGAACACGTTATCTTCGGGAAGATACCTGAGACCGTCTTCGGTAAAGCACTGTCCGTACAGCCTTGCAAAGAGTTCCCTCGACTCCGCCGAGACGTATATCCTCTCCTTATCCAGCCCGAAAACAAGCCCTTCATCCTTAAGCAGAGCTCCTACATGCTCTCTTATCTCGGGTATGACCTTTATCTCCAGTGAAGGCTCCGCGGTATCAGCCTTGGCAGCTGCGCAGAACAACCCTGCGATGACCGCCTGTCTGGCATTCATCGTCTTAGGCCTGGCGCGTGACAGCTCGAGCTTGATCTTTACCGAGAAGCTGGCTTCCTCCATTATGATTCCGCCTTCTTCATGTATCTTGAAGCTTCCTTATCTATGTCCCTGTGGCGGACGGTCGCCTTGATGCCCTTGTCCAGGAAGACCTTGCAGAGCCTCTCGGCAAAATAAACCGATCTGTGCCTTCCGCCCGTGCAGCCGATCCCGATATGCAGCCTTCCCTTGCCTTCTCTTATGAAGCTCGGGATCGTGTATCCGATAAGGTCTGCCACCTTTGCCACGAATTCATCCGTCTGCTCGAACGTCTCGAGATAATCTGCGATCTCCTTGTCGCGGCCGGTGAGGTTCTTCAGTTCCGGCACATAGTACGGATTGGGAATGAACCTTGCATCGAAGACATAGTCGCAGTCTACGGGCACGCCGTATTTGAATCCGAAGCTCTCGATGAATACGGGCATTCCGCTGCCGTCATCACTTGAAAGCATCTCATTTAAGACCTGCTGAAGCTTGGCGGGCGTGAGGAACGACGTATCGATAACGCCTGTCGCCATGGTCCTGATGTTCTCAAGCCTCTTGCGCTCTTCCGCTATCGCCTCGGTAAGCGGGGCATTTGCCGAGAGCGGGTGCTTACGCCTCGTCTGCTGGTATCTGCTGATAAGTACGTTGTCGGATGCCTCAAGGAATATGATCTTATAAGGGCAGCCGACGTTCTCTTCTATCTTTTTAAGGGCATCTTCAAAACCGTCTAGGAATTCCTGCGATCTGATGTCCACCACGAACGCCAGCTTCTCTATGCCGAACTCCTCGGTACCCGTGCTCTTAACAAAGCTCGATACGATATCCGGCAGGACATACGGCGGTACGTTGTCCATGCAGAAATATCCTCTGTCCTCAAGATAATCAACGGCACGGCTCTTGCCCGCTCCGCTCATTCCGGTCACAAAAACGATTTCCATGACCTTCTCCTTTCTCCCCTAATTAAAACTTTCCTATTAATCTTACTTCGGGCTCTATCTTTACGCCCTGCTTATCGAGCACCGTCTGCTGCACGTATCGTATTAGTCTTAATACATCCGCAGCGCTCGCGGTGCCTCCGTTATTCACGACGAAGCCGCAGTGCTTTGGTGATACCTGCGCGCCGGATTCATCCAGCTTGAATCCCCTCAGTCCGGAATCGTCTATCAGCTTGCCTGCAAAATATCCTTCCGGCCTCTTGAACGTCGATCCCGCACTGGGCACGTCAAGCGGCTGGCTTGTTGTTCTTTTTTCCTTGAGCTCTTCCACATAAGCGGATATCTTCTCCGGGTCGCCCTTGGCGAGCCTCACGGTCAGGCCGAGGATGATGCAGTCCTGCCTGCTCTCGAAAATGCTCGTTCTGTAGCCGAACTCACATCTGGATGCATCCATGGTCTTTATTTCGCCGTTTTCAAGATATCTTACGGATACCGCGATGTCTTTTATCTCCCTGCCGTATGCGCCCGCATTCATGAACACCGCGCCTCCGACCGAACCCGGGATGCCGCAGCAGAATTCCGCTCCTTCCAGTCCGTACTTCACGGCGGTATTGCCGAGCAGCGACAGCGGCGCGCCCGCACCTGCGGTTATCACGGCGCCTTCTTCATCTTCTTCGACCGAGATATCCCCGAGCTTTCGCCCTATCCTTATGACAAGACCGTCGAAACCCTCGTCAGACACGAGGATATTCGAACCCAGTCCGAGGATAAAAGTCTCGAGGTTATTTTCCTTTGCGTATGACAGCAGCTGCTGCAGTTCATCCTCAGTTTCAGGCTCCGCGAAAAGCTTCGCAGGACCGCCGCATCTGAAGGTAGTAAACTGCTTCAGGGAAACATCATTTTGTATGGCCGGCTCAGACATCTGGATTCTTACCCGGGAACACGCGGGATACGAGATCCTGTGCCGCGTTGTAGCCCATCTTCTTTACTCTGTAGTTGATGGCGGCAGCCTCGACGATTATCGCGAGGTTACGTCCGGGTCCTACCGGAATGGTTACCGAAGGAACCTTGATGCCCAGGATGTCCGTCGTCTCATCGTCCAGACCGAGTCTGTCGTATGTCTTCTTCTCATCCCAGAGCTCCAGGTTGATGACGAAGTCTATAGCCTCCTGCGGCTTGACCGAGGATACACCGTAGAGTTCCTTAACGTCCAGGATGCCGAGGCCCCTTATCTCGATAAGGTGCTTGATGACATCGGGGGCGCGTCCTACGAGAGTCGTCTCGGATACCTTGCGGATCTCTATCTGGTCGTCTGCGATAAGTCTGTTGCCGCGCTTTACGATCTCGAGAGCTGTCTCGGATTTACCTACGCCGGACTCGCCGAGAATGAGGATACCTTCGCCGTAGACCTCTACGAGAACGCCGTGCATCGATACACGCGGAGCGAGTTCGACACGCAGATATTTGACCAGCTCAGAAGCAAAATCCGATGTCGCCTGACTGGTGCGCAGGATCGGTGTCTTGTACTCTTCCGCAGCCTTGAGGATCTCTTCGTGGACCTTGTGGTTACGCGTGATGACGAGAGCAGGGATCTGCTTCTCAAACAGCGACGAGACCGAAGCAAGCCTCTCTTCCGGGCTCAGATGGTCCAGATAAGCGTGCTCCATGTTGCCGATGATCTGGATTCTGTCGGGACCGAAGTGGTCATAGTATCCGGCGAGCTGAAGGCCCGGCCTGGTGGCATCCGCCACCAGCAGCCTGCGCTCTTCTATGTCTCCGGAATCGTAGACGATCTCCAGGTCAAACGCTTTGACTATCTCGGAAAGGAATACGCTTGAGTAAGGCACTTATATCACTTCCTTAATCGAATGCAACGTTGATCTCGTGAGCCTTGCCGTCGGAGAATACCGGGATGCCGGTGCCCTCGATGACATTGCCGTCAGCCGTGATCTTAACGCCGTCCTGGGCTCTTCTGAAGCCTTCGGGCTTTGTGATGTGGATGTCGTATTCAGCGGATACGCTCTTGACCTTGATGTCGAGCTTTGTCTCATTCTCTCTGAGGATAGGCTCGCACTTCAGGAAGTCAGACGTGAACTCCACACCGAATCACTGGAACAGTGACAGGAGGAGCCATGTGGATGTACCTGAGAGCGTAGGTCCGATATTCTCGCCGGAATCGGAGTTGTTGTACTGTGTGCACCATCTGGGGTTACCGCATACGGTGAACGGAGCCTTCAGCGTGCGGAAAGGAACGATCATGTCGATGATCCAGTATGCGGTCTCTGCAAGACGCTTAGCGAGTGCCTCGTCCTTGACGGTCTTGGCAGCCTTGAGCATAGCAGAGCATGCCATCATGTTCGCATGCTTGA
>R26__coassemble_189_pt1 | contig 41863 bp, 31 predicted proteins | sample R26__metabat2_low_PE_020 | metagenome-assembled genome bin R26
GAGAAGGAGAGACAGGCAGCTGAGATCCTCATCGATACATACGGATGCTGCGTTATCGCTCAGCACTGCGACAGCGCTCAGCCTCAGATCGTAGCAAACGAGAAGGGCGTATTCGGATGCGGATACAACTCCGACATGACAAAGGAAGCGCCTGAGTCTCACCTCACAGCTCCCGTATGGAACTGGGATGTTTACTATGCAACAGCTATCAAGGCTGCCATGGAAGACCACACAACATTCATGACAAAGGTCGGCAACTACTATGAAGGTCTCAATGCAGGTCTCGTAGGCGTATCCGAGCTCTCGGCAAACAACGAGCCTGAGGCGCAGGAAGCTATCGACCTCGCTACAGATCTCATGAAGTCTGGCAACTGGGATGTATTCTCCGGCGTTAAGCTCTCATTCTCAGGTGAGAAGGGTGCAGTTACAATGGCTCAGGCTGATGCTGACCTCGTTGACAACACCGGTGCAGTCATCGTTGCTGCAGGCGGACCTTCCGTTGACGACGGCGTCATCCAGGGTTCCATGAACTATTACGTCGAAGGCGTAACACAGGTTAACAGCGCTGAATAATCAGGGGGATATTATGGGCAATGCGATAGAACTGAAAGGCATATCCAAAAGTTTTGGTTCAGTAGCGGCGAACAAGAATATCAACCTGACCGTTGAGAAGGGCGAGATACTGGCCCTCCTCGGAGAGAACGGTTCCGGCAAAACAACACTTATGAACATGCTGTCGGGCATTTACATGCCCGACAGCGGTTCTGTTTTTGTCGACGGGAAGAAGGTAAGCATCAATTCTCCCGAGCAGTCGGCAAAACTGGGAATAGGGATGGTACACCAGCACTTCAAGCTGGTCGAGCGTTTTACTGCGCTTGAGAATATCAGATTAGGTTTGAAAACAGGCGGTAAGTTCCTTCTTGGCAAGGACACCCGCAAATATATAGAAGAGACGGCGGCAAAGTTCGGCTTTGAGATGGATCCGGACAAGCTCGTCTGCAACATGTCGGTGTCCGAGAAGCAGACCCTCGAGATATTGAAGGTCATCTGCTACGGCGCGAACATCATCATCCTCGACGAACCTACGGCAGTCCTTACCGTACAGGAGATAGACAAGCTCTTCGATGTCATGAGGAAGATGAAGAAGGACGGACATTCGATAATAATCATCACACATAAGCTGAACGAGGTCATGGAGATCTCCGACCGCGTCGCGGTACTGCGTCACGGCGAATACATCGGAAGTGTCAAGACGAGCGGGACCAATGAGAAGGAACTGACCGAACTCATGGTTGGCAGAAGGATCAGCCTCAACATCGAACGCCCCGTAATGGAGAAGACGCATCCGCTTCTCGAGATAAGAGACCTTACCGTCAGGAATGACGAAGGCGCCATAGCCGTCGACGGAATGAACTTCTACATCAGAGGCGGAGAGATGCTGGGCGTCGCGGGCATCGCAGGTTCCGGACAGAAGGAGCTTTGTGAGGCCATAGCAGGCTTAAGGCCGATCGAGAGGGGCCAGATGCTCCACGAAGGTGAGAGTATCGTCGGTATGTCTCCGAAGAAGATACTGGATCACGGAATATCGATGAGCTTTATCCCCGAGGACAGACTCGGCATGGGTCTCGCACCGTCACTGTCCATCACGGACAACATGATCCTCAAGAACTACAACGAGGCCAAGGGCATCTTCGTTGACAGGAAAGCTGCCAGGGAAGAGGCGAAGGAAGCGATAGACAAGCTCGAGATCGTTACGCCTTCCACAGAGACTCCCGTAAGGAAGCTCTCGGGCGGCAACGTACAGAAGGTGCTTCTCGGACGTGAGATCAAGTCCGGTCCGAATGTCCTTGTAACCGCTTATCCCGTAAGGGGACTCGACATCAATTCATCGTATATGATCTACGACATCCTGAATCAGCAGAAGCAGAAGGGCGTAGGCATTCTATTTGTCGGCGAGGACCTGGATGTAATGCTCGCACTGTGCGACAAGATAATGGTAATGTGCCACGGCAGGCTCCAGGGCGTCGTTAACAGCACCAATACCACCAAAGAAGACATCGGCCTCATGATGACCGGTGCTCTCAACATCGTAAATAAGGAAGGCAAGACCGACGGTATTGCGGCAGATTCCGCCTTTGAAGATAAGAAGGAGGATGCCAATGGCTAATTTCCATCTTGTAAGGCGTGCAGATTACTCTATAAAGAGAGTCGTCATCTACTACTTCATAGGAATCGTGATCTCGCTGTGCATCGGCGCGATCCTTCTCATGAGCCTTAACATCAATCCGATCGAATACTATTCGAGGATGCTGTCGATGGGCCTTATCGGCAACAAGTTTGCATATAAGAATGTCGAGAGCCTCATCAAGATATTCGTTCCGCTGCTTATCACCTCGCTTGCTCTGGGTCTCGCGTTTAAGATGAGATTCTGGAACATCGGAGGCGAGGGCGAATTCCTGGCGGGCGCCATCTGCGCTTCGGTCATCGCATTCAACAGCAAGGGCATGAACCCGTTCCTGACAGTGCTTCTCATGTGCGTCGCGGCAATGCTGTCTGCAGGTCTTATCGGACTTGCGGTTGCTGCACTGAAGGTGAAGTTCAACACCAACGAGACGCTCATGACGCTGATGCTCAACTACATCATGCTCTATGTCATCAAGTATCTGGGAGACACCAAGGCTGACTGGAACTTCTTCTTAAGGGAAGACTCTGACAGACCCATCTTCGGCGAGTTCCCGGAGAATGCCGAGATGGGCGGCATCACTATAGGATTCTTCACTCTGCAGTATTCTCTTATCGTCGCGGTCATCTTAACGGTACTGATCTACTTCTACATCAAGAAGACCAAGCAGGGATATGAGATATCCGTCGTGGGCGACAGCGCTGCCACCGCCAAATATGCCGGCATGAACGTCAGCCGGATCGTCCTGCGCACCATGTTCATATCCGCATCTCTGATCGGTCTTGCAGCAGGCCTCGCAACATCCACGGCAGGCACCGTATCCGATTCCATTACCAATAACGTAGGCTGGACGGGCATCATCGTAGCATGGCTGTCGAAGCTGTCCATACCTGCGATCTTCGTAACATCCGTCCTGATATCCGTCCTCCAGTACGGCTGCCGAGCTGCGGCGACGCAGTATCCTGCGATAGACCAGAATTTCGCGGACATACTTCAGGGAATAATACTGTTCTCGGTACTTGTGGCAGACTTTGCCGCGACGTTCAGGATCGCAAAGAGGGAGGAGGCATCCAATGGCTGAGTTAGAAGTAATCACCTTGTTCCTCTTCAGCGTTATCGTGTACAGCATCCCGCTGCTCTACGGCACTGCGGGCGAGATAATGATAGAGAAGTCCGGAAGCCTTAACCTGGGCGTGGAAGGCACCATGGCTATCGGCGCGGTCACGGGTTACGTCGTGGCCTGCAGGACTAACAGCCTTTTCGTCGGCGTGCTGGTCGCATTCCTGGCGGCTGCCGTCGTCGGCGCGGCTTTCGCGTTCTTCACGGTAACGTTGCAGGCGAACCAGAACGTAACGGGTCTTACGATAACCACCTTCGGCGTGGCATTCTATTTCTTCCTCGGCAACGGTCTGTCGAACAGCGCAGGCGGCTGGCCGATGTTGGGCGACACGACGCTTGCGGCGCAGTTTGCCGGGATAGAGATCCCTTTGCTGTCGAAGATCCCTGTTATCGGCAAGGTCCTCTTCTCCCATAACATCCTGGTCTACCTGGCAGTCGTCATCGCTGTCCTGATGTGGCTCTACTTCGCGAAAACAGTCCCCGGCCTCAAGCTCCGTTCCATCGGCGAGAACCCGGGCGCGGCAGATTCTCTCGGCATTAACGTCACGCTCTACAAGTACATCCACATCATGCTCGGATCGGGCATCATGGGCATCGGCGGCCTCTACATGGGTCTTAACATGGGCGGTACGTTCGAAGGCTCCAACTGCTGGATCAACGGCTACGGCTGGATCGCCATCGCCCTCGTTATCTTTGCAAACTGGAGCCCGGCGAGAGCCATCGTCGGAACAGTCGTATTCGGATTGTTCAATTCATTGAGAGTATATAATGTTGCGTTTGCAACGACATTCCCCGGGGCGCTCGGATGGCTTAACAAGATCCCCGCGCATTTCTTCTCGGCGCTGCCCTTCATCATCACGCTCATAGTGCTCATCTTAAGTTCCATGAGGAAGAACAGTTCAAGCGGAGAGCCGGCCGCGATCGGGCGCAACTATTACAGAGAGGACAGATAACATGCAGAACATAAGAAAACTTACGGAAGACCTCGTCTGGGTCGGAGCCAATGACCGCAGGATCGAGAAGTTCGAAGGTGTCTACGGATTAGGCTCGGGAATGAGCTACAACTCGTATTTCGGTGACTTCGGCAAGACGGTGCTGATGGATACGGCCGACAAGGCAGTGGCAAAGCAGTTCTTCGCTAACCTCGAATACTGTCTCGCGGGAAGGCCCCTGGACTATATCATCGTCCATCACATGGAACCCGACCACTCTGCTACTCTCATAGACCTTCTCCATCACCACACGGAGACTCAGGTCATCTGCAATGCCAAGACTGCGCAGATAATCTCCCAGTTCTTCCCGGAACTCGATCTGTCTGCGAGAACGACACTCGTAAAGGACGGGGATACTCTGGAGATCGGAACGCACGAATTCAGATTCCTGTTCGCGCCCATGGTCCACTGGCCCGAGGTAATGTTCAGCTTCGACACGACATCGGGGACTCTGTTCTCTGCAGATGCTTTCGGTTCATACGGTGCGATCGACGGATCTATCTTTGCAGACATGCATGACTTCGATACTGACCTTAAGAGCGAGGCGCGCCGTTACTATACGAACATCGTCGGCAAGTACGGAATGCAGACTGTCGCAGCTCTGAAGAAGACAGCAGATCTTGATATCAGGATGATCTGCCCGCTGCACTCATATGTCTGGAGGAAGGACTTCGATAAGATAATCTCCTGCTATCAGGCATGGGGCTCTTATACTCCCGAGAAGAACGGCGTCCTCATCATCGAAGGCTCCATCTACGGCAACACTGCCGGTGTCTGCGAAGTTCTGGCCACGGAGCTTGATTCCCGCGGGATCGAGTCTGTCATATACGATGCATCGGTAAAGCCTGCTTCCGAGTTCATCGCAGCGGCATTCAAGTACAGCCACATCGTCGTAGCCGCACCTACATACAACATGAATATCTACTCGCCCGTAGAGCACGTTCTTACGGAACTTGCAGCGCACGGGATCAAGAACCGCACATGTGCAGTCATAGAGAACGGATCGTGGGCACCGCAGTCCGGCAAGATCATGAGAGAGCTGCTCGGTAAGCTTCCGGGAATGACCGTCCTGGAAGACGGAGTGACGATAAAGTCCGCTCCGGATAAGGATACTTACGACTCTGTCATCAAGCTCGCAGATGCCATAGCAGCGACATTCTGATAAGCCAAAAGGTTGACAACCGGGCTTTGCCCGTGCTTTAATGAACTTTAACAGCGTTGAAGGGAAAAAAGATGCAGCGCATGTTGTCCCAGAGAGCCGGCGGCGGTGGGAAGCCGGTACAGCAGTTGCAATGATGAGTCCTCCCGGAGCTGCCTGAAGTGAAAGCTTACAAGAGTCATTAACTCAGGCCGGGCTTACCCGTTACAGTAAAGCGTGTTGATAGACATGCACAGAGCGGGTCTTCGATCGAAGACCAATAAGAGTGGTACCGCGGAATTATATTTCGTCTCTTTTGCCTAAGATGTATGGGGCAGAAGAGATTTTTTTTGCCCCGAAGATCGTAAAGGAGCGTGACGCCTGATGAAGATGACAGGAGCAGAGATTGTTATCGAGACCTTGCTCGAGCAGGGTACGGATACTGTTTTCGGTTACCCCGGTGCGACCGTTATCGATATCTATGACAAGCTCGAGATGCACAAAGACCGGATCACACACATCCTTGCCGCACACGAGCAGGGAGCAACGCATGCTGCCGACGGATACGCAAGAGCAACGGGAAAGCCGGGCGTAGTCATCGCCACTTCCGGTCCCGGCGCGACGAACCTCGTAACGGGTCTTGCGACAGCTTTCCTTGATTCCGTTCCGATGGTAGCGATCACGGGTAACGTCGCGACCAACATGATCGGCCGTGATGCCTTCCAGGAGGTCGATACGACCGGTGTGACAATGCCTGTCACCAAGCATAATTTCTTTGTAAGAGACGTGGCAGACCTTGCAGGGACCATCCGCGAGGCCTTCAGGATCGCAGGTTCCGGAAGACCGGGCCCCGTCCTTGTTGATATTCCGAACGATATTCAGAGTGATACCTGTAACTTCGAACCGGCACCCATAATGCCGCTGTCGAAGCCCGAGAAGGCATCGGACGTGATGATAGAGCGTGCTGCCGAGATGATTGCAGACTGCAGAAGACCGTATATATATTTCGGAGGCGGTGCGGTAAGGGCCGCTTGCGGAGAGGAGATCCTTGCCCTCGCAGATAAGATCGATGCTTATATTGGGTGCTCCATGATGGGTCTGTCTGAGATCCCGACTGATTCTCCGAGGTTCCTCGGCATGCAGGGTATGCACGGACATTTCGCGTCGTCCGTAGCGCTCGCGAAAGCAGACCTCATGATAGGCGTCGGCGTAAGATTCTCCGACAGGGCCACGGGCAAGACTGACAGGTATGCTCTTAATTCCAAGAAGATCCAGCTCGACTGTGACTGCTCCGAGATAGGCAAGAACGTATCCGTAGACTTGGGCATCTGCTGCGATATCAAAGACTTCCTCATAAGGCTGACGGCGGCAGTTGAGAAGAAGGAACTCCCTGACTGGAAGGATAAGGTGGACTCGCTCAGGAAGCGTGAGATGCACGCTTATGCGGAAGACGCATTCCTTCCCAGAGAAGCTATAGAGGCCGTTGGCGAGATCGCATCTCCTGCCACACGCATCGTTACCGACGTAGGCCAGCACCAGATGTGGACCGCACAGTTCTATAAGTTCAGACAGAAGCACACCTGGGTAAGCTCAGGCGGACTCGGAACCATGGGATTCGGTCTCGGTGCCGCGATCGGTGCGAGCCTTGCCACAGGCGAGAGGTCAGTCCTCATCACGGGCGACGGAAGCTTCGGTATGAACCTGAACGAGCTCGCTACGGCTGTTACACACAATGTTCCCGTTACGATAATCATCTTCAACAATAAGGTTCTCGGCATGGTGAGACAGTGGCAGACGCTGTTCTACGACAAGCAGTATTCGAGCACCACGTTAACGCGTAAGACGGACTTCGTTAAGCTCGCAGAAGCCTTTGGAGCCAAGGGCTATTCTGCCGGTAACATAGATGAGTTCAAAGAAGTACTCGCGAAGGCTTATGCCGAAGCCGGTCCGGCGGTAATAGATCTCGCGATCGACCCGGATGCCATGGTACTCCCGATGCTCAGGCCCGGCGGGTCGTTCGAGAATCTCGTAACCTGGAAGGAGGCGGAAGAAGGAAATGACTAAGGATAAGATAATCATCGCGATCTATGTCGACAACAAGTTCGGTGTCCTCTCCCGCGTCACTGCCATGTTCACGAGAAGAGGATTCAACATCGATTCGCTCACGGTCGGAGAGACGGAATCCCCTGAATACTCGCGTATCACGATAACCCTGTCCGCTGCAAAGACAGACAAGGACCAGGTGGTATCACAGCTTCGTAAGCTCTATAACGTCAAGAAGGTAGTCGTCCTCTCGGGCGAAGACTGCATCAAGCGCGAACTCCTCCTCATCAAGGTAAAGAACTCGGAGGAGAACCGCCCCGTCATATTGGAGACGGCAGGCATCTTCCGCGCGAAGATCATCGACCTGGGAGAGGAAGCGATCAGCATAGAAGTTACCGGCGATTCGCAGAAGATCGACGGCTTCATACAGAATGTCAGGGGCTACGGGATCATCGAGATGTGCCGTACGGGCATCGTTGCACTGGACAGGGGCAGCGTCAACATCTGGTCAAATCACGAAGACTGATCAGGCTCTCTTAAGAGCTTCTATCAGGCGGGCATTATCGGCTTCGTCTCTTACGGCGATGCGGATGTACTGTCTGCCGTTACCTGCCTTGGAAGACAGATCCTTGATGAGGATGTCTTCATTGACAAGGATCTGCGCACAGAGGTCGAGGCTTGTTCTGCCGCCGGTCACCTCACACATGATGAAGTTTGCCTGCGAAGGGAACACCCTGAGATAAGGGATGGACTTGAGACCTTCTACGAGCTCTGCTCTTGCCTTGCCGTGCTTGTCGAGGGAAGAGATATAGTTCTTCTTGTACTTCTCGTATATCTGCATATAGAACTCGCCGAACGAATTGATGTTCCAGATGGCGACTTCCTTCTTAAGAGCGCTTATGAGTTCCTTATTGCCTGAAGCCAGTACTCCGAGCCTGAAGCCGGGTACGCCGAAGGACTTGGAGATGCTCTTTACGACTATCAGGTTCTTATACTTATCGAGGATCTCGTCGTGAAGGAGCGTGATCTCGTCTGCCGTGCCGAAGCCTACTGCAAAATCTGCGAAGCTCTCGTCCACAACGAAAGTGATGCCTTTACTCTCGCACCAGTCAGCGATGCGCAAAAGGTCTGATACGGGGATGTAGTTGCCGCTCGGATTGTCGGGATTTACCAGGACCAGATTGTTGATATCCTTGTCCGCGAAGAACTCCATGAGCTCGTCTGCGCCGTATCTGAACTCCTCGTCAGAGGGCATGAAAGAAACTATATTATCTTTTACCATCCTGTTCGGATACTCGTCGAAAGTAGGTCTTATAACACCTGTCCTGCCTGTAAGATGGTCCTCTGCCAGGGACTTGATGAGCTCGGCAGCACCGTTGCCGACCAGGATGTTCTGCTGGCTTACTCCGAATACTTCAGACGCCAGAAGTGAATTGACTTCCATGCCGGAAGGGTACTGGCGCATGAGGGTGCTGTAGTTGGATACCATCTCGTTCTCCATTCTTGCCGTGGGGAAGTAGGGGTTTACGAGGTAGCAGTAATCGAGAAGCTTCGGGAAACGCCAGTGTCCGCCGTAGCGCCTGGCGAGGAGCTTGTACTTCTCTACGGGATCTTCGGTGAAGATATAGCTTGCTATGTCAAGGTCCAGAGCATCGTCGATCTCATACCAGCGCTCGCCTTCGAGCTTCATGACGCGGATCTCGGTGTTCTCGAGCATGGCGATCAGCTTGATGACGGACTCATAGTACTCGTTCTCGCCGACGGCCTGCTCATAGGCAGTGAGGAACGGCATATAGGTCTTGGAGGAGAATTCCTTCGAGAACTTGTAGATATTGACTGTCTTGTAGTACTTGTGTTTCTCGCTGAAATCCAGGTACTTGCCGGGAATGAAGTCTGATATCTTATCTTCCTTGTCTATCTTGAGGCACGTACCGCTCATCCAGCTCTCGAAATGCGCTACGGTAGCGAGTGTGGGCCTCGGGTCAGCTACGAGTCTGTCCACAACAGTCTTCTCGAAAATAAGGTCAGACTCGAACAGAAGCGTATCGTCTTCGGTCATCTTGTCCTTGGCAAGTGCCAGAGAATAGATGTTATTGGTCTTGTCGTAGATCGGGTTGTCTATGAATTCGACAGGAGTCTTGATGTTAAGGGATTCCACATAACTGCGAAGGGTATCTCCCATATAGCCGGTGACAATGATTATCCTGCTGAGGCCCTGTGCTTCCAGGATGTCCAGAGTCCTTGAGATAAGGGTTCTGCCGTTGACTTCGACCATGCACTTGGTCTTGTCCTTCGTAAGGTGCTTTAAGCGCTTGCCCATTCCTGCCGCCAGGATAATCGCCTGCATATGTGTACCGCCTGTCATGTAATAATAATATTATTATAAGCGTCAAATACTTATTTGGGAAATCTCTCATGATATAATCGAAGAATCTTAATAATATGGAAGAAGGGAAAATCGGGTCTGATACCCCGGGTTAGGAGAGATAAATGATCGAGAAGTACAATGCGTTTATATCGTACAGACATTCACTGGAAGATAATAAGATCGCCAAGGAAGTCCAGACACAGCTGGAACGCTTCCACATTCCTCATAAGATAAGGAAACTGACAGGCAAGAAGCGGATCGAACGCATCTTCCGCGATAAGGAAGAGCTTCCTATCACGAGCGATCTCAATGAGGACATCGACTATGCTCTCGGACATTCGGATTATCTGATCGTCCTGTGCTCGACGCACACGAGCGAGTCGATCTGGGTTCAGAAGGAGATCGAGACATTCCTTATTAACCACACAAAGAAGGAGATCCTGACAGTACTTGTCGATGGCGAGCCCGAAGATGTCATTCCCGAGATACTGACACACGATACAGTCACAAGAACGCTTAATGACGGTTCGGAGATTACATATGAGGAGGTCATAGAGCCCCTCTCGTGTGACTACAGACTGCCGATCAAGCAGGCTCGCAAGGAAGAACTCCCGAGGATAGCAGCGACGATCATAGGGTGCTCTTACGACGAACTCATGAGACGCCGCAGACAGTACAAGATCAGACGTGCGGTTATTGCTACTTCGATCGTTGGAGCATTGGTCATTGCCATTATGGGATATCTGTTATGGAGTCTCGCGAAGATCAATGAGAACTACCATAAGGCGCTTGTGGCTCAGTCACAGACATTGGCGGTACAGTCTGAAAAGGCCCTTGATGAAGGCGATAAGGTCAAGGCGATCGAACTGGCACTTCAGGGTCTTCCTTCAGAAGATAATCCTGATATGCCGGTCACGGATGAAGCCTGGAAGGCATTATCGGAGTCACTCGGAACTTATATAGCGCCGGGTCTGAATTCTTGCGAACCGGACTGGAAATATGAGATGGAGTCCGTGATCGAAGAGTTCTATACAGACACTAACAATTCAATCATTGCAGCTGCAGATACAGCAAACAATATCAGAGTGTGGGATGCGGAAACACATGAGGTTCTTGCGGATATCTCGTATCTCGGTGAGCCGATCAAAGGATTCGGGTTTGCAGGAGAGGGCAGGCTTGTGGTCCTTACATCCAAGAGAATGATCGGATTTGACACTTCAAATATGGAGGAAGCATGGAGCGTTGATGTCATTGCTGATTATGGCGGAATAGGGAACTGCATATCTTCCGCTGTGGATTCGTATACCTTTGCGGCTAAGACTGATGAAGGCATCATTATTGCTGATTCAAACGATGGAACGATCATTAAGCAGATCACAGAGGACGATTTTGATGCGGAGGTGATCATTGAGGCAAAGATTTCTGCTGATGGCTCAATGGTTGCGCTTAAGTGCAATGCTGATTTTGATGATTATTACATAGGATCATCCATATACTTATATAATATAGATGCTGACTCATTCACAAAGATCCAGGACGAATTCCCCCTGATCCTGGCGAGCAGATTCAATAAGGACGGCGATTATGTTGTTCTCTCACTTGGTCAACAGGACAATTATTCTTCCATCTTGGGAGTAACACAGGTAATGTACGAGAGCACGGCGTATTTCTCAAAATACGATAAGGATACAGGAGAATTGCTCTGGACTAACGAGACGGATTATATGTCCTCTTCTATAAACTCGAGGGTCATAATGCTTAAATATAAAGAGAGCGACGGCTCGATGACGGATGTTCTTATAGCGCTTTACAGTGACCGCTGCACTATAGTAAATGATGTTACAGGAGAGAAGATCGCCGATATCGAACTTCCTGCTGAATTTATCTCTTGTTTCTCTTCAGGCGAGAATACCCTGCTTCTGGTGCTTAAAAATGGTGTATATTTTACAGTGAAACTTGAAGAAGGCAACGATTCGTATGTAGCTTCGACTTATTTTGCTGAAGATCTTAGCAGTGTCGACTTGATCAATGTCACGGAAGACGGTTTCGGCTTTGTGGCACTGCCCGAGAAGTCCAATTATCTTGTTGAATATGGTTTCTATAATTATGATCAGACCTTTGTTGCGTTTGATTGGGCATCTGACGCATTATCTGAACTGGAATCATGTTTGGTAGGTGATTACTTTATTGTCTATAATTCAAACGGCATTCTGACAGGAATCGATATCGAATCCGGCGATACTGAGTGGACTGCCGATTTTGAAACTGAATCGCCATACTGTGTTGACTTTATTGGAGCTTCTCAAGACGGTGAGACACTCTATCTGTTAGATGATACGAATACTTATGATGATACTGACAAGGGAGCAAAGCTCTATGCTGTTGATGCAGCAACAGGAGATATGGAACTCCTTGAGACTCTTAACGGCAGACATAATATTTTCTCAACAATAAACGGCAGATATATCAGTATGATCTCTTACGCGTATACCGACGCGTCCTGCCTGTTCTTCTATGATACCGAGAAGGAAGATCTGACACTTTATCAGATAGATATTTCCGAGAACGAAATAACGGGGAGGGCGCATTCATATATATCACCTAACGGAAAGTATGTGATAGTCTGCTTTGAGGATCAGGTTGATTCCGGGTCATTTATATTAGATATCAAAGAAGACGATTATGAGATCCTCGACAAAGATGTATACGGAACTTTGATTTACGCTTGGAATGAAGATTCTTCTCAATATGCGTGCGGAAAGGTCGGAATCATTGAAGTGTTTGATACTGACGGTGATGAGCTGCTGACGATCGATACAGAAGGAAGGAATCCCAGGGGCCTTATGTATTACGGAGATGATCTTATAGTCATCTATTCGATTGGCACGCTGGTAAGATACGATTCCGAAGGTAATGTGATCAATGAAGAAGATCTTGATATCGGACCATTGTCTGAAACTCACGATATTAAATTTGAAGTGGGTGATGAGGAATTGATAGTCACTGCAGATTATTATTCATGCATCTTCTCGCTTGACACATTCAAGAACAGGGGCATCGTATATTTTCTTGATGCCTATGATCCTGTCAGAGATCTGTTTATCTGTCACGGCCGGGATCTTGATAATGATAGCGCTGCACTATACGGATACTTCGAGAATAAGGACATAAGCACCTTGATAGAAGAAGGCAATGACTATATTAACAGCGCAGGAACAAATGAAGACGACTGAGGATAGATAAGAAATATGTCCGAGCTCCTCAAACAGATCAATTCACTTGCCGTCTTCGGAGGCATAAGGCAGAAGGAACCGCTGAACAGTCTGTGTGCCTTCCTCCGCCTGTCAGATACCGTAGGTGCCGCACAGACCGATGTGATTGAAGCGTATTCGGAGTTTATCAGGACGCTGTATACCATGCGTTCTGATGCGGATTTCTCGGGTGCCCTCTGGGACAGTCTGGAAGAGACCGAGAACGTATATCTCGATCTTAAGAAGAACGGCGCTGAGAAGATCCCGCAGCTGCTCGAGCTGGCGGTCAGAAGGGAACTCGATCTGCTGACCCAGATAGGGAACACATCCTGCATAGATCTCGAGCCGATGCTCTATTACGACGGTTATGTTCCTCAGTTCAGATCTTCGGGCATTGATATGAAGGGCCGGTATATGAAGATGATAGAAGCCATAGCGGGCAGATAAGAGGAATGTATGATCGATTGCCTGGCAGCAGTTACTATTCCTATTCTGTTCGGTGCGATTGCTTTCCTGATAAGAAAACTTACAGGCAAGGGTAGCAGTCAAAGCAACAGAACTATCATATGTGTGTCGCTTGTTCAGACTGCAGGTTATGGGATAGCGGCTTTGATCCTTCAGCTGTTTTCCAACCTGAATTTATGGACCGGCACGGTAATACCGCTTGTTGTGCTTATATCTGCATGCGCGGTAACTACCTTTGCAGTCTCATTTTCTGACCTTTTACATAGTGACAGAGCATCCCGCTTTCTTAAGATTGGCGGGTATGCTGCCTTTACCATCATCATGGCCGAATGCCTTGTGTTCAACGCCAAGAGTCTCTCAGGCAACAAAGATCACCTGATAAAAGAAAGTATCGCTATATCAGGAATAGCCGGGCTTGAAGAGAATAACGAGGAGTGTTACAGCCTGTCTGAAGAAGGTGTATCCGTGTATGGAAAGACATACCTGCTGTATGAAGACTTACCGGGAAATGTAAGATATATATCGGTTAACCAGGTAAAGTCCGGAACAACTGACAGCAGGGAATATATCATTACCGTTGAGATCAAGGATTCCTCCATGTCAGACTTATTTATGGCTGTTGGAGGCAAACGCACATTTGGTTATATGGGAAGGACAGACTTTGCGGTCAGTCCTTCAGACAGCGGATTTGATCTTGGGATCTGTGTCGATCCGGCAGAGAACGGCAGTTCGAATGTTGAAGATCCCGATACGGAAGGCTCTGACGGGATAGTGCCGCTTACGGTCTCTTCTGTCGATCTTTGGGATGCTGCACCATATGAGTTTGACTCTGTGCGTGTCATTCTGATCTGGATAATATTGATGATCGCAGCTTCTATTACCGTATTCGGTCTGCACAGGATCAAATATGACAGGAATAACTCCTGGCACAGAATAGTGATAGAACTGGTAATCTTCGCGTGTGTTGCCGCGACTTTTATGGTTCAGGGTTCAGATAAGAACATCATAGAGTATCCGCTGACCAAACCGGTCGATTATTATGATATCTATGTTCAGACTTTTGATGCATTCCAAAAAGGTCAATTCCATATTGATTATGATCCTCCTGCAGAACTGGCTGAGCTTAATAATCCGTATGACTACAGCGAACGCCAAAGGGCCGGCATAGATGACTTCCTGTGGGATCATGCTTACTATAACGGCAAGTATTATTCATACTTTGGTGCCGCACCGTTATTTACCAATTACTATCCGCTCTACTGGGTTACCGGGCGCATTCCCACCTGTGATACGGTTATTGCCGTGAACGGGACTTTGGCAGCATTTTTCCTTATCATGGCTTTATTGACAGTGATCAGGATCTATTGTCCTGAGGCAAAACTGCTTCTGGTCATAGCATGCATTATTGCAGCCGGCAGTCTGAGTTATATTCCGATACTGATTAACTACGGCAATATGTATAACGTTGCCTGCGTATCTGCGATCATGTTCCTCGCTTTAAGTCTGTGGTCCGGATTCACGGCAACTATAACCAAAGGCAAGGCAAGATATTTTCTGTATCTGCTGAGCGGTATTGCTCTCGGCTTATGCGCAGGTTCGCGCCCCAGCATTGCATTGTGCGCAGCTGTGATGATTCCGAGATTTATCAGTGTCATAGTTAACAAAAAGGAGAAAGTGGTACCGAGAGTCTTACAGGCCCTGTCTTTTACCGTACCTGTGCTGGCACTCGTGGCAGGCATCATGTATTATAACCATGCCAGATTCGGCAGCCCGATTGATTTTGGTTCAGCATATCAGCTTACCGTGGGTGACATGCATAATTCCGGATTATCGGCATCGCTCCTGCCTCTGTCGTTCTATTACTACTTCCTCATTCCTGCAAACAGCACGGATCTGTTCCCGTATTTCGGCTTCTCGGATAACATCATCTACAATATCGAATCGTATCGTTACACCACAATGAATATGGGTATTCTTAATTTCCCGTATATCCTTCTTTCTTTCCTGCTGTCTGTGCCCGCTCTGCTTAAGAAACGCACAGAGGAGAAACAGCATAACGGGATCGTTGGTGCCGTGGAGTACAGATCTGCTGTATTGGTATCAGTATTGCTTCCCGTTATTATTGCCTGGCTTGCTTTCTGTATGGGCGGGGCGTGCTTCAGATACTCTGCAGATATTGCCATTCCCGCAGTGATACTCTGTGCACTGGTGCTTACGCAGTGCGAGCCTGATAATAAGGAAAGATATGCTCTGATACTTGCCCTGGCCGTTATATCTGTTGCGGTCATGTGGCTGCTGATCATCTATTTCAGAGGATCCGATACTCTTCAGGGTGGAAGCAACTTCGCAATGAACTTCCCGGGTGTGATCGAGCATCTGGAAAAGACCATTATATTCTGGCACTGACATATTAAGTGAAGATAAAACAGCGAAGAAGTGGCCGTCTGCCGTCTTCTCCGCTGCAATAGTCTTTGTTACTGCGTTCTCTGTGATCGATTACGTATTGTTCTGAGCCTGGCGGTATTTCTCCTCGTCGGCCTTCTTGATGACCTTACGCATTATCTTTCCGCTTGATGTCTTGGGGAGATCGTCCACGAACTCGATTACTCGGGGATACTTGTAAGGCGCAGTCGCGTGCTTAACGTGGTTCTGCAGTTCCTTGATGAGCTCGGGCGATTCGCTGCCTCTGTACTGCTTTGTGAGGACTATGGTAGCCTTAACAGCCTGGCCTCTCATCGGGTCGGGCACGGAAGTTACCGCACACTCGAGTACCGCGGGGTGTGTCATGAGGGCGCTCTCGACCTCGAAAGGTCCGATACGGTAGCCTGAGCACTTGATGACGTCGTCGTTCCTTCCTACGAACCAGATATAGCCGTCGGAGTCTCTCCAGGCGGTATCACCCGTGTTGTAGTCAGCACCCGGCCACTGGTCAGCCATGGCCTCGGGGTTCTGATAATACTCCTTGAACAGTCCTGTCGGATGTGAGGAAGCATTCTTGATGATAACGTTGCCTACGATACCGTCCTCGACGGGGTTGCCGTCGTCGTCCAGGAGCTGGATGTCATACAGTGGTGTGGGCTTGCCTGTGGAACCGGGCTTAACGTCTACCCAGGGGAAGTTTGCAAAGAGGACGCTTCCTTCTGTCTGGCCGAAGCCTTCTCTTATCTCAAGACCCGTGGCATCCTTCCACTTGTAGAAGACCTCGGGGTTAAGAGGCTCGCCTGCCATGGAGCAGTGCTTGATGGAAGAGAAGTCGTACTTGGACAGATCTTCCTGGATGAGATATCTGTAGATAGTTGAAGGTCCGCAGAAGGAGTTCAGCTTGAGCCTCTCGATTATCTCGAGCATCTTGTGTGCGCTGAACTTGCCCTGCGTATCGAAAGTAACGTTGATGGCGCCTGCGATCCACTGTCCGTAGATCTTGCCCCATGCGAACTTTGCCCAGCCTGAATCAGCCTGGGTGAGGTGTCTGCAGCCGTCATATACCTGCTGCCAGTACTTAGCCGTTACGATGTGGCCGAGGGGCAGGAGATAGTCGTGGAGGATCATCTTGGGCTCGCCGGTCGTACCGGAAGAGAAGTAGATGATCATGGGATCTTCGTTATGTGTTGCCTCGTCTCCCGTAGGTCTCTCGAAAATAGGGGATGCGGCATCGATGTCATCCGTAAGGGAACGCCATCCCTCGGGTGCTTCTCCGATGACGCTGCAGATCTCGACTGTCTTGCAGTCGGGACGAGCGCTGTTGACGTTGTCTACGATCCACTGGTCGTCTGCGCAGACGATCATCTTAACGTTGGCCGCGTTGCAGCGGTAAACGATATCGTGATATTCGAGCTGGAAAGTGGCAGGGATTACGACTGCACCGAGCTTGTGAAGACCGACCATCGTGAACCATACCTCAGGGCGCTGACGTAAGATCATGAGGACTCTGTCGCCCTTCCTGATGCCGAGGCCCTTGAACATGTTTGCGACGCGGTTGCTCTTCTCGCTTATGTCCTTGAAAGTGAAATGCTTCTCGTTGCCGTCGTCGTCACACCAGATAAGTGCTTCTCTCTCGGGCTCGTTCTTCGCGTATTCGTCGACGACGTCGAATCCGAAGTTAAAGTTCTCGGGGACCTTGATCTTGAAGTTCTGAACAAAATCCTCGTAACTGTCGAAGTCAACTCTCTCAACAAATCTTTCCAATAAACTCATATATGACCTTTAACTCCTTGAAGTGATTAACCGTTGATGATGGTAATGAACTTAGCCGTCTCGGTAACTGCTCTCTGTCCGTGAGGCTTCTCGGGATTGAAGTAGATCGAATCGCCTGCCTCGAGAGTGAATTCCTTGTCGCCGACGATGACCTTGATCGCACCCTCGATGACATAGTTGAACTCCTGGCCGCCGTGGCGTACGAGCTCAGCCTTGTCGGACTTGGACAGGGTTACCATCATGGGGTCCATCTGGCGGTGCTTGTAGTTGAATGCGAGGGCGCTGAATGAATAGCCGGGATATCTCTCGACCTTGACGCCGTTGCCGCCTCTTACGACCGTATAGTCATCCATACGCGGAACATCGCCTGTCATGAGGACAGTAGGGTCGACCTTGAACATCTCAGCGACCTTGTAGAGGAGGGAGATCGGGATCTCTTTTGCTCCGGTCTCGTAGGCGAGATACTCGTCAGGAGTAACACCGATCTGACGTGAGATATCTTCGACATCTATATCAAGGATGTCCCTGAGTTCTCTGATCCTGTCTGAGATCTGCTTGATGTAATCGTTCATAATCGAACCTCCTTTTCCGCGTATGACCGCCTAAAGCCTATGTATTATACACCATATTTATTATAAGAATACAGATTATATACCGCTTAAGGCTTTATCGCCATTGTGTTGCAGGGAACAGGAGGGGTGTAAGAGAGCCCTTAAGGAGGGCAAAAATGAACTTATGACCAATTTGTGAACAGAATTTCCGTTTTGGTAGCGCAAAACACGGCAAAAATCCTGCTGATCGGAGGCGGATTTCGCTCAAAAACGCTGTATCTCAATAAAATCAAGGCTCTGCAAAACCTTGAAAAACGGGCATTTGTGCGCAACCGCTACCATTTTTGTTAATAATTAAGTCATTTTATCAATATTTCGTTTACAAGTTGTTGACAATTCCTTCACATTTGAGTATTATTAACTCATCAGGATAAAAAATCTATGAGGAGGAGAGATATGCTTACTACTGTTCAGAGTACATACGATAGAACTTCAGTTACCTCTTACGCTGACGAATCTATTACCGGACCTTTCCCGGTATTCTATACTCTTAATCTTATCGGCAATCACAAGAAGACATCTGTCATCCTGCTCCTCAACGAAATGATGAGTGCTGAGTTTACTGAGATCCTTGACAGTTTCAACGGAATGAATCAGTTCGTACTCATCAAGATCCTTCGCCAGCTCGAAGAGGACTGCATCATCAAGCGTGTCCTCGTAGAGGAAGAAGGCGGAGATTACAAGGTTAAGTATCGTCTTACATATACAGGAAGAAGGCTGATTCCCATTATCAACGAGCTTAGTTCCTGGGGGAAAGAGCAAAGAAGGCACAAGGCTCTTATCTCGATCTGAATCTGAGACGATAACTTCATACCCCTCTCCACTCGCGGCGCGGATAACGTGCCGCGTTTATTATGCGGGGATTCTCTTTACTGAACGTATACGATGGCGGTCTTCTTGCAAGAAGAGATGATCTTCAGGATCGCCGAGTAGATGACACCGGCACAGTAGATGAATACCGGGATCACGACGAAGCCGGAGAATATGAGGCACAGCACGACCTGTGCGATATTGCCGATGCCCTGCGCCAGATCGATCTTCCATCCGGGATTGCCGTCACCTCTGTTGCTTACTGCGCGCGCGAAATTCAGCACCGCCGCCACGAGATGGATCGCAACGACATAGAAGATCATGATCATCTGAGCCTGGTCAATGAGCGACACGGAGAAAACGCCCGCATCGAACATGAGAAGACCCACGGGAAGGATCTTCTTGCCGCCTATCATGTGGCAGGCGTGGGTCGAATAATAGAAGAGGAACTTTATGCCCCTGAATGTGAGCATCATACCGACGAACATCGCGATGATCATGAAGGCGATATCGGGAATGATCATGAGGAACAGGGCGCTCTGTATCATGAATATGGCAACTATTATATTCCACACACGTTTCTTCTTACTCATGCACCGGCCCTCCGGCTCGAAGAAACGAGCTTAAGATAATCCCTGATGCCTGCTGCACCGTGCTTGTCGTAATCGACCGAGAATCCTGCCAGGAGATTGCCTGACTTGAATATCTTATTCGTTATCATGCTCTTCTGGGCAAGAGAAGCCAGGATGAACCTGCCGAGGAATGTATCGTCTTTGGCTTCAGATGGAGCGGAACGGTATTCTTCAGCATACGCTCCGACGTCAAAATCGGGCACGAGCTGACCTGTCAGCTCATATGCAAGATCCTTCCAGTCTGATGAAGCATCGGGCTGGCGCTTGGTTATTATCGTCCTTATGGAATAGAGGTAAGGCTTAACGGTCTCTTCGTCATAGGTGTTAAGCTCGAATCCCTGAGAGCTCCTCAGACATCTCATCGCATAGATCATCTGGCAGAAAGCCTTGTAGTAATCTGCAGGGTTATCCTTCAGGCATTCGCGGTAATTATCCCAGGCGGGCATGTATTTGTATCTGATGAAGCTGTAGTCGGGGAGATGACCCGCGTGACCGTGTCCCAGGTTCAGGATATTGTTCTCGCTCGTGTTGAAGACTGTGCTGTTGTACTTGGCTTTCGCGATGTCGTCGGACGCGCCGGGTGCGTGCTTGAAAGAGATGGGACGCATAGTGCCGTCGGGCATGAGTTCGCTGAAGTGGTTATCCGTGCTGTTGATCGCGAGCGAAGGCGTTCCAGCAAAATTCTGATGAGCCCAAGTGTCAGCCAGGATATGCATCGCGATACCGACATGCTGAAGGCTCTTGCCCGAAGCGAGGTCGACAGTGTCCTTTAAGAGAGCACCATTGGGGCCGCAGATGAGGCGGTACTTGTTCTTATAGTCCCTGCTTGCGCGGGGAGCAGGCGCATTAAGGTCACGGGGAAGGAAGTGGAACGATGCCCATATCCTCGTAATGTCCTGAAGGCTGATTATGTCACTGTTCATGTCGAGGAGCTCAGCCTGTGTCTGGCTGGTCGCGGCGTGAACGGATGCGTGCACGGACTTCAGGAAAGTCTTCGTACAGCAGTCGACGAACTGGTCGCTGTAGCAGATGGTCAGAGCTTCCTCATGAGAGTATCCTGCAAGGAAGGCCGCACAATATGTTGCATAGTAGTGAAAGTCAGCCTGCACGCAGTTTGTATCTCCTTCGGAGTTCTTTGAGCTTGAAGCGCCGTACGCTCAGGGCGGCGGCATAGACTTCGATCGTTATGGCGAGCGAAGAGCCTTCCATGAACAGCATGAGCAGATAATCGAAGAAAGCTTCGGTATAGCCGGCCGCGAGGCATTCCCAGACGATGGAGGCCACATTGAATATGCCGAAGAAGATCATCCACAGGTTGAAGATCAGATAGAAAGATGACCTGCTCTTGCCGCGTCCTTCTGCGCGCGCATTGAGCCCGACGATGACCCTTACGATGACGTCTGCTGCCAGCATGATATACAGGACCGTCATAATGAACGGAAGATCGCTCTGGTCAAGATCGTCGTATTCGGACAGATCGTATATCGGTATCTCCAGGATAGTGTAGGTCGCGAGCTTAACTATCGACCAGAATCCGAAGATGATGATCCCGGTCCCGAGATCCACCAGAGTGCGTGAATTCTTCCGGAACTTTATAGAGTCACTATCGTTTTGTAAGACTGTACTGTTCTCCATAACCCCGACTGATGATACTACTTCTTCTCCACATACAGAAGTCCGAACGTGCCGGGACCGCAGTTGACCGAGACGGCAGGGGAGGCCTGCTTGAAGTATATCTCGTCGAAATCCATAACCTTCTCGATCTGCTCTCTTATCCAGTCCGTCTCACGCTTGGTAAGACCAACGGAAGTAACGAACAGAATGCTCGTGTCGATCTTCGCGGCATTGGACAGGACGGAATTGATATATGCCTTCCATGCGGCTTCTCGCGCGCCGAAATAAATCATTCCGACGCCCATTACGCCTTTGCGCAGCCTGAGCACAGGGCGGACCATGAGCGATTTTACTATGTTGGCGATACCGCTTCCCACCTGACCCGTTCTGGCCAGGAAGTCGAGATTATCAACGATGAAGCTCGTGTGGATCTTCTTCTTGTATGCCTCGAGTTCCTTTACTATCTGCTCGGCAGACAGACCTTCTTCAGCCATCTTGGCAGCGATTATTGCCATTATGCCCTGACCGCTGGACAGATGTCCGGAGTCAATGATGAACACGTTGTCGAAGGACTTGGATGCTTCGAGTGAGGGACCGTATCCGCTGTGCTCGATCTTGCTCGAGATCGAGATGTGGATGATGTTGTTCGCGTAGGCGAGCTGCTTGGCGAAGAACTCTTCGACTTCCCTGACATCAGGACTCTGAGGCAGGACGGTGTGCTTGGGATCTTCCATGTATTTGAGTATGCCCAGAGTCTCGATCTCCTTGCCGTCCTTGAACAGACCTTCGTCCGTGCGCACCTTGTGCGGTATGACCGCTATTCCGTACTTCTCTATGAGCTCCGGTGTGAGATCGGCAACGCTCTCCGTTGTGATGACGATGCTCTTACGCTTCTTGACGCCCGACATCCAGGATACGGATTCCTGGGCGATCTCGCTCCTGTCGCCGGTGATGCGGACGATCTCCTTCGGCAGGTGACAGTACAGTTCGTTCTCGAGGGCTTCGCCGCTGACAGGCTTAGCCAGGTATCCGTCGAAATTCTCTCTCTGATAGAGGGCTCTGTTCTCTTCGTCGGCATTGGCGGTGAGGATGACTATCGCAGTCTCACGGCATCTTCCGCCCGTCTGCTCCCTGATCTTCCTTCTGCATTCGATACCGTCCATCTCAGGCATCAGGTGATCCATGAAGATGACGTTGTACTTGATGTTAAGGGTCTTGCGGAGTGCTTCTGCGCCGCTCGCTGCCGTATCGACGCGCACCTTGGTCTCGCGGAGGAGCTTTCTTACGACCATGAGGTTGGCCTCGTTATCGTCAACGACGAGGATGCGTGCCTCAGGCGCTTCGAATCTCGGAGCATACTTCGTCAGCTTGTCAGTGCTTCCTGACTTGTTGAAGTCGTAGACGCCCACAGTACCGTCGCGCTCGATCCTCTGAGGGATCTCGATGATGAATGTAGAGCCCTTCTTGTAGATGCTGTTGACCGTGATCTTGCCGCCCATGAGATCCACGAGCTGTTTTACGATGGACAGACCGAGACCGGTGCCTTCGATATGCTTTGTGCTCGTCTCATCAACTCTCTTGAATGCGGAGAACAGGTAAGGGATGTCTTCTGACTTGATGCCGATACCCGTATCCGAGACTGTGTATATCATGGTGCACGTCTTATCCTCGTGCTTCTCGCAGGAAACGTTGAGTGAGACGGAACCTTCCTTGGTGTACTTGATGGCATTGTTGATGACGTTGATCAGGACCTGCTTGATCCTTACCTCGTCGCCGACGAGCTCAGCCGGGATGTCGGGGGATACATCGACGTTGAAGTCGAGCTTCTTGTCTTTCGCCCTGATCCAGAGCATGCCGACGATGTCGGAGAGCATGTCGCCCGTGCGGTATGGCTCGATAAGGAGCTGCATGCTTCCGGACTGGAACTTGCTCATGTCGAGGATGTCGTTGATGAGGTTGAGAAGGAGGTTGCCGGCAGCCTTGATGTTGACGGCGTCTTCTACGACCTCGTCGCTGACGTCTTCTCTTAAGATCATCTCGTTGAGACCGATGATGGTGTTGATCGGAGTCCTTATCTCGTGGCTCATGTTGGAGAAGAAAGTCGTCTGGGACTTGTTCAGCATATAGATCTCTTTACGCTGCTTCTCAGCAGTTACGAGCTGCTCGTTGAGCCTGAACTTCGTGTAGGTCATGATGATGCCCATGACTATCTCAAATACTGCAAAGATGGTGAAGTTTGCCATCTCGTTTGCTTCTATCGAACCCTGCGAATATGCGTAGTAGAGGATAGAGATGACTGCTATGTTGGACAGTATCGCGACAGATATGTAAGCCAGCGGGTTCAGGTATACGCACAGAGGAACGACCAGTGCGACCGTCATGAACAGTGTGGTATCAACTGCTCCTCTTGCTATATAGTTGACGACCATGAGGCTGATGACCCAGATATAGAGCGACACGCCCATGAAATGGTTGATCCCGAATACCACACGGTAACTGGAAGCATAGTCCTTCAGCGCGTGGTGTGCGCCGATGATCCATATGAATGCTATGAGGATTACCCACACATAACAGATCTGGTGATACAGTACTGTCGTTCCACCGAAGTAAGGCGGGTATGCAAATGTCAGGACGAGGAACGTGATCGCCGCGATAAGCGTGATTATCATCGTGACGAACGTAGGCCTGACTGATTCGTAGTAGGCGGATTTGACTGCCTCGCGGTCAAGCGTGGTGGGTTTGAAGATAACTCTCAGCATGTCTTTCATACCTTGTCACCTCCATTCTCTTCGGGTGCGAACTCGAGAACGTCTCCGTCATCGTCCTGCGCACCGGATATGAGCTGCTCCCTGATAACGGCCGTGACGGCATCGTAATCTTTTATCATGGGTTCATGGTTATCGAGTATGTATGCCTCGTCGTTGTTCTTCGCCGCCATCTCGAGAGACTTGGCTTTCTCCGACAGGTCATATATGCCGATCATCTTCGAAGTGCTCTTCAATGCATGTACGAGTATCTCGTAATTGTGCCAGTCCTTAAGCGAGTGATACTTCTTCATGGCCGCAGTCTTATCGGCAGCTTCGGAAGCGAACTGGATGAGCAGCGACTTATAGAAATCCTTATCTCCGACGCAATACTTGAGACCTGCATCTGTATCTATGCCGCTCTTGCGCAGCTCTGCTATGAAGTCGACCGGTTCAGCCTGAACGGGAGCAGGTTCTTCTTCGGCCGCTGTCTGCTCTTCGAGCATACTGCCGTCTTCGTTAACAAAGGATATGACCGACTTGGGAAGCACCTGCTTCAATACGCGCTCGAGTTCATCAGTCTCGACGGGCTTACTTACGAAGCCGTCAAAGCCTTCGGACAGGAACATCTGCTTGGCGGAGCTCATCGCATTGGCGGTGAGTGCGACGATCGGTGCGGTGCCGTTAAGTCCGGCGACATCAGTTCTGATCCTCTTCATCGCCTCAACGCCGTCCATGCCGCTCATCATGTGGTCCATGAAGATTATGTCGAAGACACGCTCGCGGCACAGATCGATGGACTCCTGTCCGGACATTGCGGTATAGACCTTCATTCCGTATCTTCCGAAGATGCTCCTTGCAACAACGAGGTTCATCGATTCATCGTCAACGACGAGAGCCCTTACACCGTCACAGCGCAGGCGCTTTACTGTCTCTTCCTTGCTGTCCTTAGTCGAATTCAGGATGGATACGACGGGGAAGCAGTAGAAAGGCTTGGCGAGGAGCTTTACGCGTGTGTTTCTGGGAAGGACCATGTCCTCGTTCGCGACTACGGCAACGACCATGTCTTTTGCCAGCTCTTCTATAAGGTCGACGTTATCGTTGTATTCTTCTTCCGCAATGAACAGGTGCGTCAGATGGATGGAGTTATGCAGGAGCTTCAGGTTCTCCGCGTTGTTGACGCGGTGCATCTGTACACCCAGTCCCTTAACGATGTTGAGGACCATCGAATTGTAGTAATCTCTTACCGCCGGATTATCGTACTTCTCGAAATGCAGGAACGCACCGAGGCACAGCTTATCGGGAGCTGCCACAGACATGCAGCTGACAGGATCTATTACCTTCTGCGGAATGCTGACCTGTACGGTCGTTCCCACGTCAGGCTTGCTGTCGATCGTCATGAAGCCGCCGAGCAGCGAGACAAATCCGGATGTGATCGCGAGGCCCAGTCCGAGTCCGCCGCCCTGACGCGCTCTGCCGGAATCTGCCTGATAGAAGCTGTCATAGACCTTCTCGAGCTCGTATTCAGTCATACCCTTGCCGGTGTCCGTTACCTCGATGCAGAGGTTGACGCCGTAATCGTGCGGCTCGGTAGAGATCCTCACATAGACACCGCCTTCGGAAGTGTACTTAAGGCCGTTCGTGATGAGCGCTCTTAAGATCTTCTTGATCTTGGCGACGTCCGAATTCATGACCGCGGGAATGGACGGGTCAACGTCGATGATGAGTTCGACGTTCTTGGATTTGTAGTGCTTTAAGTCGGTGACGAGATCGTGGAGCACAGATGAGAGCATGTAGTCTTCTGTGTTGCATACCGCTTTCTTACGGTCGATCTCTGAGTAGTCCAGGATATCGCTGATCTGTTCTGCGACCTTGCGTCCGGAATCCCTTACAGCGATAAGGTCATTCTCGACCTCACGGTTCTTGGATTTCTCGATGCACAGGCTCGTAAGTCCGATGATCGCATTGACAGGAGTACGCAGCTCGTGGGATACGTTCGCGAGGAAGTCGTTCAGGTGTTCGGTAGCTTCGGTAAGCTGTTCGACTTCGTATTTGGACTTGCCGAGGACCTGCATCCACTTGTCGATGATGATCTTGGAGAACTTTCCGATGAAGAAGATCATGACCAGGTGCATGACGGTCCTCGAGATAATGAGTGCGTCGAACACGGTGCCTGCGAGGACCATGTTGATCAGTTCGTAAGCCATCGTCATGTAGAAAGTGAACTGGCAGAGAGTGATGAGAGACTTACGTCCCGTCAGCGTGTGGATCATTATGATGGCAGCCATTACCAGTGCAAGGTCGAAGGTGCTGGTCTGATGTATTCCGTAGAAAAAGAAGCACCCCATCATGAGGATGGCATAGAGCCACAAACGTACCTCTGACGGAGTGTTGTGCCTGATGTGAAGTATCCAAGCGGCTATTATTCCGAAAGCGATGATAAGGAGCGGCCATCTCTCCCAGCCGAGGAGCAGCGACTCTGCGATAAGTATCGCAGCAAATATGGAATAGCTTATCAGGATCGTAAGGTGCGAAGTCTGGAACAGGTCCTTGTCGTTGGTACTCATAAGGGTCACCCTCTCATCTGTAATTCTCTTTTCTTCTCTTCGATCTCATCGTAGAGGCTCTTCTGCAGTGTGACGAGCTCTATCAGATTGTTAATGCGCATAAGCAGTACTTCAGGTACGAAGGGCTTCCTTATGAAGTCCTTCGCACCGAGGGACAGGCCCTCTTTCTCGGCGCCTTCGCTCTCGTCTGCCGTGAGGAAGACGACGGGGATATTGGCTGCTGCCGAATCCAGGGAGTGGAGCTTCTTGATCGTCTCATATCCGCTCAGGCCCGGCATCTTAACGTCGAGCATGATGAGGTTCGGCAGGTTATTCTCTTTCTCAAGGTATTCAAGGAGAGCCGTGCCTGACTTGAGCGCGGTGACATGGATGCCGCCGGAGCTTAATATCTTGCCTGCGACCTGGAGATTGATGACATCATCATCGACCACTATCACGCGCTTCGGATCGCCGATGTGTGCGACCTCCTGCTTGCTTCCTATGAACTCGGTCTCATGTGTGATGATGAGTTCTTCCGAATTGCTGTTGTGCCAGTTGTTGATCAGGTTGGATACGACCTTCTCTATGGAATCCGACCTGATGTCGGTAAGGAATACGAAGTACTGGTTCTTGTGGTTCCTCATGAATATGTCGGATTTACGCAGCGAACTTCTTATGTGGCTGCCGAATTCGTCGACGTTATCGTAGAACTCGGTGTCGGTCTTGCCGCTCGCGGGAGCAAGAGTGAACAGCACCTTACATGCGTTGATGTGATGCCTGATTATGTATCTCATGACATAGCGGTAGACAGGGGAGAACGATTCCTTGTCGAGCTGCAGCGCGACATCCTGAATGGATCTCTCACCGAGGATCTCGGATATGGCGCCGATGTCCAGTGTGCCTGTTCCTTCCTCGTCATCAGCCTCATCGTCATAGAGTCCGTAGCCGTGCTTGCCGTTCTTCTTGACGGTATAGAGTGTCTTGTCGGCCAGCTTGAGAAGCGATGTGTAATCGTTGCCGTATCTGGGTACGAATATTCCTCCAATGGAAGCGCCCAGCGGGATGCTCATGTCTTCACCCATCAGCTGCTTCGCACTCGCGGTCATCTCTTCGTTGATCTTAGCCGTGATATCTGCGACCTGCTTTTCGGTGGATACACCCACGGCGAAAGAGGTAAACTCGTCCCCGCCGATCCTTCCGCATTTACTTCCTGCGGGGACGTTCCTCTGTATTATCTCGGCACAGGAGATAAGGACCTTGTCGCCCATATCGTGGCCGTAAATATCGTTTACGAGCTTGAAGGAATCAAGGTCGATCATCATGAGACATCCTGAAGTCTCCGAACACATCTTGGACAGCTCGACTCCTGTAGCTCCCTTGTTAAGGAAGCCGGTAAGCTTATCTATCGTCGCCTCGCTCTTGAGGTCATGCATCTCCTGTGAGTTCGACATGATATTGTCGATCCTTCGGAGGAGTACGTCAGGATTGAAAGGCTTCCTGATAAAGTCGGATACGCCCACTTCGAATCCTCTGGTCTCCGTATCAACGTCTTCGTCTGCGGTAAGGAATATGACCGGTGTCTTCATCAGACCCTGCTGCTCTTCTAACTGTCTTAATCTTCCGAGTGTCTCGAATCCGTCCATGACCGGCATCTTGATGTCCAGCAATACGAGATCCGGCAGACCGTTATCGGTAACATATTCAAGGAAAGCGCTGCCTGACTTAAGGGCAGTAACGCGCATGTTGTTCTTACTCAGGATATGACCTGCCATCTTCAGGTTGGCAGTATCGTCGTCTACGACAATGATCCATTTTGCCATATAATTCACCCCTCAAACTGTGAAAGCACATATGTTATCTGATAATAACATACGCGCGTGTATTAAATATACGGATAATCCACTTGTCATAATATTGACTTTTTGAGTCAAGTTAGTTTGCGCTAACCAAATGCCTATTTAAACCATTTATGGACAGTAAATCATTGTAGAATTCATCAAATTTACCTTCGAGTTAGTTAGGGCTAACATCTAAACAGTAAAACTATGGGAGTGGTGGTATGTTTATAGAGACAAAAGACTTGAAGAAGTCTTACGGTGAGGGCGGGAGCTATGTCCAGGTCCTCAAGGGTATCAGCATCAAGGTAGACAAAGGCGAGATGTGTGTCATCCAGGGAACATCAGGTTCCGGCAAGTCGACACTTCTCAACTGCATCGGCGGTCTCGATGAGATCGATTCGGGAAGCGTCGGAGTTGCCGGCACTTTGGTCGAAGCACTCAAGGGCGAGAAACTGTCTGATTACAGAAGAGACAATCTCGGATTCATATTTCAGTTCTACAATCTGGTATCCAACCTCACGGTAAGAGAGAACATCCAGGTGTGCGAGTATCTCGCCAAAGATCCTCTGAACACTGACGAACTGCTTAATGTACTGGGACTTACGGAACATCAGAATAAGTTCCCGTCCCAGCTGTCAGGCGGACAGCAGCAGCGGTGCGCCATTGCCAGAGCTCTGGTCAAGAACCCAAAGGTCCTGCTGTGCGACGAGCCGACCGGAGCACTCGATTCGAAGACATCCAGAGACATCCTCGTGCTCCTCGAGAAGATCAATGCGCAGTACGGTACAACGATGCTCATCGTTACGCACAACAACTCGATAAAGAACATGGTAGACCATGGGAGACGTTCCAGATGACATTCTTCGCATCACTCTTCTCGTATGCGGTAGGAATGCCCCTGGGCATAATCCTCTATTCGACTTCGAGAGGAAGGCTCCTCGAGAACCGCCCGGTCAACTTCATCATCGGACTTATCGTAAACATCACGAGGTCCCTGCCGTTCCTCATACTTCTTGTACTGCTCATCCCGTTTACGAGGATGATCGTGGGCAAGTCCATAGGAACAGAGGCAGCGATCGTACCTCTTGCCATAGGCGCGATCCCGATCGTCGCGAGAATGGTCGAGGCATCTCTTAACGAAGTGCAGCCCGGCATCATCGAGGCGGCAACTTCCATGGGCGCATCACCTCTTTACACGATACTGCATTTCATTATCCCCGAGGCTACACCCTCGCTCCTGCAGGGCGGCGCGATCAATGTTGCCACCGTCCTCGGATACTCGGCGATGGCAGGTGTCATCGGAGGCGGCGGACTCGGCGCTATAGCACTGCAGTACGGTTATTACCGCTATCAGAAGGAAGTGCTCTGGACTACGGTCGCACTGCTGATAGTGATGGTAATGCTGATACAGGAGATAGGCATACAGATGTCAAAGAAGAACCGTAAGACATAACATATCCCACGGAAAGAGAGGACAGACAAATGAGCATCAAGGACAGCATCGTAAAGTACATCCGCGACGGAGAATCCGTATCGCAGGGTCTGGGTTTGGAGATCGAGCATTTCGTAGTAAATGATGCAGGCGTTCAGATCGAATTCCACGAAGTATCTTCCATCATCGAGAAGATGGCAGGCATCCTGAATGCGAAGATAATCTATATGGACGGCTATCCTGTAGGATATCTTACGGACGATTATTCGATAACGCTGGAGCCCGCATGTCAGTTCGAGATCAGCATCAACCCGTATTCCGATATCGAGACGATCAAGAGCGTCTACGAGGATTTTGTCACGCTCTGGACTCCGGTCCTCAAGGCGAGAGGCTATCACCTGGAGACCAAGGGCAACCTTCCCCTGGTGGAGCTGGGCGTGATCGATCCCGATGATATCGCACTGTCCCCCAAGAAGAGATATAAGTACATGGATTCATACTTCAGGCATTCGGGCAAGTACGGCAAGTACATGATGAGAGCTTCGGCATCCACACAGGTATCCGTTGACTTCAGATCTGAAGAAGACATGGTAAGGAAGCTCAATGTATTGCAGAAGATATCCCCGATCCTCATGATCGCGATGGAGAACAAGACCGAACCGGATTCCACCCTGAAGGATCATCCGGATAAGCCCCATCTGTTCAGGATCCAGGAATGGGACGATCTCGATCCTTCAAGGACCGGATTCTATCCGAATTCACTTGAAGAAGGATTCGGTTATGAATCAGTCGCAGATACGATCCTACACACGCCTCTTATCCTTCTGACGGATGACGGCGTAACGACGGATGTCGGATCGGAGACTGCAGAAGACCTCTTTGCAAGGGGACTGATAAGAGAAGAGACTCTGGACATCACACGTGAGAGGAGCCTTATCGAGCATTTCATCTCTATGGGATTCTTCCACTATAGAGTTAAGAAGTATATCGAGATCCGCGTAGCGGACAGTGTGCCGCTCGACAGGGCTCTCGGATATGTTGCGATCCTTAAGGGCATCGTTTATTCGGACGACAATCTCGCCGTTCTCGAGACGGAACTTAAGGATATCGATACGGCCGGTAAGATCCAGCAGGCAGTTGAAGCCATCGAGAAAGACGGATACAATGCTGAGGTCTACGGAAAGAAAGCTTCTGAATGGGCAGCTCATCTCTACGGGTTGGCGCTGGATAAGCTGCCGGAGTCAGATAAGGAGTATTTGGAGAATGTGCGAGCTTTTTGGGGTATCAGCTGACTGGACGATCCCGGTAAACGATTACCTGAATACGTTCTTTAAACACAGCATCGAACACCACAACGGGTGGGGTCTTGCTCTGCTCGATGACGGTCTCGTCTCTATCGAGAGAGAACCGGTCCGTGCTGTCGACAGCCAGTATCTCAAGAACAGACTGACAGGCCGCGTGGTGACCTCACGATGTATGGCGCACATCCGCAAGGCGACGATAGGCGATGTCAGTTTCAACAATACCCATCCGTTCGTTCTGAATGATTCATCGGGAAGGAAGTGGGTGCTGGTCCACAACGGAACGATATTCGAATCCGATCTGCTGAACGAGTATCTCTATCTTCAGCAGGGAACGACAGACAGCGAGAGGATCCTGTATTACATCGTGGACCGCATCAACGATCTCATTGAGAGCGGTGCAGACGACAAGGAGAAGTTCGAGCTCATAAACAGCATCGTCAGGGAGATCACTCCCGGCAACAAAGTGAACTTTCTTCTGTATGACGGAGATTACTTCTATATACATAAGAACGAACCGGGTACTCTCTACAGACTGGTTAAGCCGGGGATTGCAGTGTTCTCGACCCATCCTCTCGACGAACAGAGGTGGGAGGAGTTCCCCCAGAATCAGCTTATCGTCTACAGGAACGGTGACGTCGTATACGAAGCCGAACCACACGGGAATACTTACATACACGATGAAGAGAAGATGAGGTTCATCTATCTGGACCACTCCATGCTCTGATCGAAAACAAAACAATTACTAAGGAGAACATAACCATGAGCAACAACAAGAATAAAGAATATCTTAAAAAAATAGCATATGCAGGCGTGCTTGCGGCACTTATCTTTATAGGCACCGAGCTTCACATCCCGACCGCGATCGGCCATATCAACCTGGGTGATGCTGCGATCCTGATCAGTGCATACATCCTCGGCCCCTTCGCACTGGTTCCCGCAGCTATCGGATCCACACTTGCAGACCTTCTTGCAGGTTATCCGCAGTATGCGGTGGCAACATTCCTTATCAAGGGAATAATGGGCTTTGTCGCAGGCGCTCTCCTCAAGAGGAATAAAGAAGGCAAGACATCTCTTGTACGCAAGATATCCGTATCCCTCGTGGCAGAAGCCATCATGATCGCAGGATACTTTGCTTTCGAATCGCTGCCGTTTATGTACGGCGTTGCTGCAGCGCTCGGATCGGTGATCCCCAACGGGATCCAGGCAAGCGCAGCGATCGTTGTGGCGGTGCCCGTAATGTATGTCAGACTGCTCGATAAGTACCAGCTGTCACAGCGCAAAACCGCACAGAATAAGGGATAGACGGCAATTTTTTAATTATTTATAATTACCTATTGACATAGTAGGTTGATAGTAGTAAAGTATCGTCATCAAACCGAAAGGAGGAGTGAGAAATGTATAGAACATACGAGACGACAGTTACCATGATGTGTTGTCGAATGTTGTGCTCCCGGGTGCGCTATATGGCCCAGGGCTCAGGAAGACATTCCTCACGCCTTGAGAAAGATTAATGTTAAAGCAATAACTTTGCAGATAAACATGTGCCATGCGCCCGGGAGTAAAACACTCACCGGGCATTTTTTATGCCCATGACAGAAATCATTCTTAAAGCAAAACACAAAACAAAATCAAAGGAGAATACTTAAAATGAAAAACATATTCAGAAAGGCAATCGCCGCAGGACTTTTACTCGCACTTACATCAAGCTTCGCTTCATGCGCCAGCTCAAATGCTCCCGTAGAAGCAGGAACAGTAGCACCTTCAGCACCTGCTGAATCTGAGGCAGCAGCGCAGGATCAGGAGCAGCCCGCAGAGAACGTTACTCTCGTAGTAGGCGCCAACATCACACCTCACGCTGAGATCCTCGAGTTCGCCAAGCCCCTTCTCGAAGAGCAGGGTATCACACTTGAGATCGTTCAGCTCGAAGATTCCATCACACCTAACACAGGCGTTACAGAAGGTTCACTCGATGCCAACTACTTCCAGCACGATCCTTACCTCGATCAGTACAACCTCGAGAACGGCACTGACATCGTATCAGTAGGCAAGATCCACTATGAACCGTTCGGCATCTATGCAGGACAGACAACAAGCCTCGATGCACTTCCTGAAGGCGCAGTCGTAGCAGTACCTAATAACGTAACCAACGAAGCAAGAGCGCTCCTGCTCCTCGATCAGGAAGGCATCATTACACTTAGCGAAGATGCAGGCATCAATGCAACAGTTGAAGATATCGTAGAGAACCCTCTTAACATCCAGTTCGAAGAGCTCGCACCTGAGCAGCTCGTAGCAGCACTTCCCGACGTAGACGTTGCAGTCATCAACGGCAACTATGCTATCGAAGGCGGCCTTTCCGTAAAGGATGCACTCGCAGTAGAGGCAAATGACGGTCTTGCAGCTCAGACATACGGCAACATCATCGCTACATCACCTGACAAGGCAAACGATCCCGCTATCCTGGCACTCGTAGAAGTACTCCAGGGACCTGAGGTAGCACAGTTCATCAACGACACATATGACGGTGCAGTAGTACCTCTCTATGGTGAGTAAGATGATCGGATTCGAGTATTACAACCCCGCGAAGATCGTTTTCGGGGAGGATTCTGAGAAGAGTCTGAAGTCGCTGCTGAAGCAGTACAATGTCACATCGCTCCTGCTGGTGTACAGCGGTGACTTCATCAAGACCTTGGGCATCTACGATGTGATCACGGAAGCGGTATCTGAGCTTGGCATCAGGTTCTCGGAGAGCGGAGAAGTGGTACCGAATCCCTCGATCGAACTCGTAAGAAAGCTTGTCGCACAGGGCAAGAAGGATAACGTTGACTTCGTTCTGGCAGTCGGTGGAGGCAGCTCCATCGACACCGCCAAGGCGATAGCACTCGGTATACCGTTCGATGGCGATGTCTGGGATTTCTTCGATAAGGGCGCTACCCCCGATGAAGTCCTCAATATCGGAGTTATCGCAACAACGGCATCGAGCGGTTCCGAGACTTCCAACGCGGCGATACTCTCGTACGGCGAGTGGAAGAAGGGCTTCGAGGATGACCGCATCATACCGAAGTTCGCCATCATGAACCCGAAGTATACCGTGAACCTTCCGGCATACCAGACCTTCGTAGGTATCGCAGACGTCTATTCACACCTTCTCGAAAGGTATTTCTCCGACGAGAAGAACTCTGACACGACAGATTACCTCATCGAAGGTGCGATAAGGGCACTGCTCGTAAACGCAGACAGGCTCATAGAAGATCAGAAGAACATCAACGCAAGAGCAGAGATCCAGTGGCTCGCATCTGTCGCGCACAACAACTTCCTCGACGCCGGAAGATCCGCAGACTGGGGATCACACCGCATCGAACACGAATTGTCCGCACAGTACAACATCACGCACGGTGAAGGCATGGCTATAGTCTTCACGGCATGGACAAAGTACATGGCAGAAGTAAAGCCCTGGAGACTCGCGCTTCTCGCGAGCAGGGTATACGGCAAGGATCCGTATGACTATTCAGAGAGGGAGCGCGCACTTCTCTTATCCGAAGAACTCGAGAAGTTCTTCAGGAAGCTCGGCCTTAAGACGCATCTGTCCGAACTGGGCATAGATGACAGGGACTTCGAGGTCATGGCAGAGCGCGCTACGGCAGGCGGCACGGTCGGACACTATGTCCCGCTGGACGCAGCCAGATTCAAAGAGATCTTAAAGCTCGCGCTTTAAGCAGATAAATATCGAGAGAATCGCAAAGGAGATCACAACAATGGCTAGGATCAAGTTAGTCGAACAGAACGAAGCAACAGGTGCCGAGAAGGAGCGCTACGATGAGCTCGCAGGCCGCAACGCAGTAACAAACATGAAGAAGGGCCTTCTTAATGACGCTGCTACTTATGACGCATACATGGCATGGTACACATCCTGGAACCGTCTTGTGGAAGTCATCGGCGAGAAGGATGCCATCCTCTATGCACACAAGATATCCACAACAAATTCATGCCAGCTCTGCTCACTGTTCTTCATCAGTGATGTTAAGGGCCTCGGCCTCGATCCCGCAAACCTCGTATACGATGAGAAGGAGACACTCCTCGCCCAGCTTGCCGAGCAGATCGTAAAGGATCCTACGGCAGTATCGGATGAACTCATCGGTAACCTCAAGAAGTTCTTCAACGATCAGGAACTCGTAGTTATCGTAGGCTTCGCAGGACAGATGATCGCTACAAACAACTTCAACGCCGTATTCAAGATCGATGTGGACAAGCGTCTGCTTCCCCTGATCGACGAATTCAAGCCAGCTACCTGGAGAGAAGCAATCAAGTAATAAAACCTATTCCTTCAGCCGGAGGGAAGGGCATTCGTGCCCTTCCTTTTGGTATTTCAGGAATACTGCAAGTCACAGGTTGTTAGAGCGGGGAAATTCTGCGACAATTGATGCATAATTATCTTGAAGGCGGTAAGCAGATAATGGATAACAATATAAAAGAAGAGATAGGCAATCTTGTTGACAGAGTCCTGGACGATTATAAGGGCGGGAAGAATATCGATGCTGCGGACATCCTGGGCAAGCCCGACCGCAACGAAGTCATCGACATCATCAACAATCTGTTCATCGTGGTGTACCCGGGATACTTCAGGGACCGCACCTACAAGAGCTATAACCGTGAGAACGGAATAGCGGTGCTCATAGAAGATATCTTCTACCGCCTGAACAAGCAGATCTGCCTCGCGCTGGATTTCTGCAAGATGAGGGGAACAATGCCTGAAGACGAGAGAGAGAAGGAGAGCTACCGTATTACTTATGAGTTCTTCAACAGGCTCCCCAAGATAAGAGAGTATCTGGAGTCTGATCTTCTCGCGACTTATGACGGAGACCCTGCTGCGGGCAGCTTCGAAGAGATAATCCTTGCATACCCCGGTCTCATCGCGATCACGGTGTACAGGCTGGCTCATGAACTGTATCTGCTCAATGTGCCGGTCATCCCCAGACTCATGACCGAGTTTGCTCACTCCAAGACAGGAATCGATATCCACCCGGGTGCTACAATAGGCAAGAGCTTCTTCATCGATCACGGTACGGGCATTGTTGTAGGTGAGACCTCGATCATCGGTGAGAACGTTAAGATCTATCAGGGCGTAACGATCGGCGCGCTCTCCACGAGAGGCGGTCAGAAGCTGTCAGGCAAGAAGCGTCATCCTACGATTGAAGACGGCGTGGTCATCTACGCGGGCGCATCCATCCTGGGCGGCGATACGGTCATCGGTAAGAACACCGTAATAGGCGGTAACACATTCATCACGGGACCTGTTCCTGCCGACACCAGGGTCAGCATCAAGAATCCCGAGATGGAATATAAGACCAAGGGCAAGGATGCCGTCAAAGAGGAGATCCCTCAGGGCGATGCCTGGTTCTATATAATCTAAGCAGTAAGAGACTTAAGGATATCTATATATTCTGAAGTCAGATGTGACGGATGTATCGAGGTCGGAAGGATATAACCGATCTCCATGTAATCGTCGACCTTGAGCTTCTTGGCGATGATGTTCGGGCCGTTCAGTTCTTCGTTGATGACGCCGCTGCATATCGTATATCCGTTAAGACCTATGAGCATATTGAACAGCGTTGCTCTGTCCAGGACGACGAGCTCTTTGTCGCTGTCCACGGTGCTTAAGATCTCCTCTGAGAAATAGAACGAGTTATGGCTTCCCTGCTCATATGACAGCCTCGGATAGGGCTTAAGATCTTCCAGCGTAAGATACTTCTTCTTTGCAAGGGGAGAGTTCTTGCCTATGAATACATGCGGCTTGGCCCTGAACAGCGGAGTGAATGACAGGCCGTTGTCCTTCAGCGTCTTCCTGATTACTTCCTCATTGAACTTATTAAGGTAGAGTATGCCTATCTCGCTCCTTAAGTGCGCGACATCGTCGATGATGTTGAACGTCTGCGTCTCCCTCATGTGGAACTCATACTTATCGGCTCCGCTCCTCTTAAGAAGCTCTACGAAAGCCTCGACCGCGAAAGAATAATGCTGGGCCGAGACATAGAACTTCAGCTTGCCGGACTCCTTGCCGGCATAACGCTCCTCTATAAGTTCCGTTTGATCGAGGACCTGCCTCGCATATCCGAGGAACTCCTCGCCTTCGGAGGTTAGCTTGATGCCTTTGTTAGACCTTATGAAGATCGTGATGCCGAACTCGTTCTCGAGTTCACGGATGGCAGCCGTAAGGCTCGGCTGGGCAATATAGAGTCTCTTGGCAGCGCTTGTGATGTTGCCTTCTTCTGCTACGGTTACTACATATTGAAGCTGCTTGAGTGTCATGGTATCACGCTCCTATAACATAGATTTTGATGTGATTATAACATCTGCGATAGATTGTATCTATGGTAAAGCCACAGTTATATGTATTTTACCCATCTGGTCAGTGGGTTTATACTCCCAACCATTAAAACATAAGGTTTACACGGAGGAAATACATATGAACACATCAGTTATCGGATACCCCAGGATCGGTAAGGACAGAGAGCTTAAGTTCGCATCAGAGAAGTTCTTCAGAGGCGAGATAGAAGAAGCAGAGCTCCTGGCTGTTGCAAAGGAGATCAGAAGATCTGATCTTCTTAAGCAGAAGGAAGAGGGGATCACATATATCTCTTCTAATGACTTCTCATTCTATGACAATGTTCTTGATACAGCTTTCCTGTTCGGCATCGTGCCTCAGAGATATAGGGAGCTGGGCCTTAGTGACCTCGGAACATACTTCGCGATGGCGAGAGGCTACCAGGGCGATAAGGGCAACGTAAAGGCTCTCGCGATGAAGAAGTGGTTCAACACAAACTACCACTACCTTGTTCCCGAGATCGATGACGATACCGTCATCTCCCTGACAGGAACCAAGCCTGTTGATGAATTCGTTGAAGCGAAGGAATTCGGCGTAAATACGAAGACGGCAATAGTAGGACCTTTTACTTTCCTTAAGCTTGCCAGGTTCACAGGCGCAAAGAAGATCGCAGACGTAGCAGGTCAGCTCACTTCTGAATATGTTAAGCTCGTATCCGCTCTTGCTGACAAGGGCCTCGGGCTGATCGAATTCGACGAGCCCTATCTCGTAAGAGATCTTACCGGCGAAGATATCGAACTGTTCAGGAATATCTATAATGAGATCCTCGCAAACAAGAACGGCGTTAAGGTTCTCCTGCAGACTTACTTCGGTGATATCAGGGATATCTATAAGGATGTAACTGCACTTGATTTCGATGCGATCGGTCTGGACTTTATCGAGGGTAAGAAGACACTTGAACTCGTAAGCGGCAGCGGCTTCCCTGCAGATAAGACTCTCTTCGCAGGCGTCGTAAACGGCAAGAATATTTGGAGTAACGATTATTCCAAGTCCCTTGAACTACTGAAGAAGACCGGTGTGTCCGATGTTGTTGTCAGCACTTCCTGCTCACTGCTGCATGTTCCGTATACACTTGCAAGCGAAACGAAGCTCGGAGAAGAGTACACGAGGCATCTCGCTTTCGCGGAGGAGAAGCTCGGTGAGCTTAAGGATATCGCCGCTCTTGCCGGAACAGATTATGCTAACGAAGATGCGTTCAAGAAGAATCAGGCACTGTTCTCGGGAAGAGTAAACAGTGAGGATAGGGCTGTACAGGCAAGTGTTGCTGCCATTACTGAAGCAGACTATGTAAGACTTCCTGCAAGATCCGAGCGTGAGAAGATCCAGAAGGATAAGCTTGATCTGCCGCCGTTCCCGACAACGACGATCGGATCCTTCCCTCAGACATCTGATGTAAGAAAGAACAGACAGGAGTTCAAGAAGGGCCTGAAGACAAGGGAAGAGTATGTAGAGTTCAACAAGCAGAAGATCGCCGAGTGCATCAGGCTTCAGGAGCAGATCGGTCTCGATGTTCTCGTTCACGGCGAGTTCGAGAGAAACGACATGGTCGAGTATTTCGGTGAGAACCTGAACGGATATATATTCACCGAGAAGGCTTGGGTGCAGTCCTACGGCACACGTAACGTCAAGCCGCCGATCATCTGGGGTGACGTATCGCGTAAGGCACCCATCACGGTAGAGTGGTCCAAGTATGCCCAGAGCTGCACGGACAAGCCGGTCAAGGGAATGCTCACGGGTCCCGTTACGATCCTCAACTGGTCCTTCCCGAGAGAAGATATCTCCATCAAGGAGAGCATCCTGCAGATCGCACTCGCGATCAGAGACGAGGTTCTTGATCTCGAGGCTAACGGTATCGGCATCATCCAGATCGATGAGGCTGCCCTGCGTGAGAAGCTGCCTCTTAGGAAGAGCGACTGGTATTCCGAGTATCTTGATTTTACTATCCCTGCGTTCAGGCTCGTACACAGCAAGGTGAAGCCCGAGACTCAGATCCACACACATATGTGCTACAGCGAGTTCACGGATATCATCCCCGCGATCGATGCGATGGATGCAGATGTCATTACTTTCGAGGCTTCGCGTTCCGATCTTCAGATCCTGGATTCTCTTAAGGAGAACAACTTCGAGACCGAAGTAGGCCCCGGCGTGTATGACATCCACAGCCCCCGCGTTCCTTCCGTAGAAGAGATCGTATCTGCACTTACCAAGATGAGAGCAAAGATCGATGACAGCAAGCTCTGGGTCAACCCGGACTGCGGACTTAAGACCAGAGGCAACGAGGAGACCGTAAAGAGCCTTACGAACCTTGTTGCAGCTGCCAAGCAGATCAGAGGATAAGCATGAAAGTATCACATCTATACGGTAAGAAGAGGAGCCTCTCGTTCGAGCTCTTCCCGCCGAAGAAGGATACCGAACTGTCCAATATCGATGCGACTCTCGAAGTATTGTCTGAGCTCGAGCCCGACTTCATCATCGTTACTTTCGGTGCGGGCGGTTCGGCCAACTGCAACCGTACGATCGAGCTTGCCAAGAAGATCAAGTATGAGTATAAGATCGAACCTGTGGTGCATCTTACCTGCCTTCACTACGACAGGAACGAGATAGACGAGTTTGCCAAGGTGCTGAAGGACGAAGGCATTGAGAATATCCTCGCGCTCAGGGGAGATGCGAATCCGAACATCCCTGCGAAGAATGACTTCAGGCATTCGTCTGATCTTATCTCTTATCTTAAGGACAAGAATGACTTCTGCTTCCTGGGCGCATGCTATCCCGAGTGCCATCCGGAATCATCCGGGGTCGTATCCGAGATCAGGAGCCTCAAGAAGAAAGTCGATGCCGGAGCCGAAGTCCTCCTGTCGCAGCTGTTCTTCGATAACGAGATATTCTACAGGTTCCACGACGAGTGCCGGATCGCAGATATCGACGTGCCCGTGATACCGGGCGTCATGCCGGTCATCAATGCCGTACAGATCAAGCGCATGGTCTCGATGTGCAATGCGTCGTTCCCGAGAAGGTTCCAGAAGATAATCTCGAGGTACGAGGACAACAAGGACGCACTATTCGATGCCGGAATGTCTTACTGCTTAAGCCAGATAATCGACCTCCTCGTGAGTGATATCAGCGGGATACATCTGTACACCATGAACAACCCGCTGGTGGCCCGGAGGATATGTGAGGGAATAAAGAATATCGTATAAAGCAAAGACCGGATCTCATATGGATCCGGCCTTTGCTTTTTGGGGTTTTATTATGACTGACTATTACAGCAATGTTGATCTGTTCCTGCCGCTTTCCTTGGATTCGTACAGGGCCTTATCCATCCTGTCGAAAGCCTTCTGGAAGTCGTCGCCGGGCTTGATCTCCGTTACGCCGACTGAGCAGGTGATGTGCATGATGTTCGGGAACTCATAGGTCTCGACCTTCTGCCTGATCTCTTCTGCAACGGAAAGACCTTCTTCTCCGTTGCTTCCGCGGCATACGACTAGGAATTCTTCGCCGCCCCAGCGTCCTGCGATGACCTTCTTCTCTTCAGCCATATTGATCAGGATACCTGCAAAGCACTTCAGCGTGGTATCGCCGTCAGCATGACCGTAGTTATCGTTGACCGACTTGAAGTGGTCGAGGTCGAGCATCATGATCGATACGGGTTCGTTCGTCTGCTGGCAGCTCGCGATGGCATTGTTCAGCTGTGACTCGATCTCGCCGTGGTTGAATACGCCGGTGAGCGGATCTCTCGTTGCCTTCTCTTCATACTGCTGCAGGGTGGAGATCATCTCCATGGAAGTCTCGTTGTTATCCTGTACCATGAAGACAAATCTGTAGTCGTCATTGTTATAGGTCTGCGCACGGCTGAAGATGAGCTTGACCCAGATGAACTTGCCTTCGAGGTTACGCATCATACAATCATATGATGATGTTCTTCCGGGAGTGAAATTCTTCTTAAGGAACTCGGGGTCGGTGCGGCGCAGGAACTCTTCCTGGTCCTCAGGCCAGATCATGTTGACGATCATCATTCTCCACTCGGAGTACTTCAGGTTGTAGTTAACGACGTCGTCGGAGATCTCGGTTACATTGATGCTGCTCGTTGTGTCTGCAGCGAGATCGATATACATGGAGAAGAGGTAAGAACCCTGGATCGTATTGATCTTCTTTGCCGTGAGGGATTCCTGAAGGGATTCGTCATCGTCGAACTCATCGAGGA